>Ga0302310_10000735_pt1 | contig 29349 bp, 27 predicted proteins | sample III_Palsa_N1_2_FD_200451 | JGI IMG/M metagenome (GOLD analysis project Ga0302310, IMG submission 200451) | Peat permafrost microbial communities from Stordalen Mire near Abisko, Sweden - III_Palsa_N1_2 | ecosystem: Environmental > Terrestrial > Soil > Palsa > Peat permafrost | place: Sweden...
GCAGATCATCGTGATAGGCGGCCCAGTGCAACGCCGTGGTGCCATCGTCCTGGTGCGCGTTCACATCGGCCCTGGCATCCACGAGCGCCAGCGCGGCGGCCGAGTTGCCGGCCTCGGCGGCCTCCAGCAGCGAATCGGCGGCATCGGCAACCGCCGTCGCACAACCCAATGCCGCCGTGAGCGCGAGCGCCGGAATGACCTTTGCACGCAACTTCTAAATCTCCGTCAGTTGTCCGGTGCTGTCGCCGAACTTCTCGGTCGCAATACCGACCTTGTTGAGCAACGCAACATGCAGGTTCGCAATCGGCGTGTGGTCCGGATAGCGCAGGTGCTGGTTGCCCTTGATCCGCCCACCGCCCAGACCCAGGATCGCGGTCGGCAGCGGGTAGTGGTCGTGGAGATTGCTGTTGCTCATGTTGCTGCCGAACAGAATGATCGAATTGTCCAGCATGGTGCCCTCGCCATCCGGCAGCTCCGAGAGCCGCTTGATGAACTTGGCGAACATCGAGGTATTGAACGCCTGCACCTTCGCCAGACGCGCCATCTTTGCCGAATCATTCTGGTGATGCGAGAGCGGATGGAACGCGTCATTGACGCCGATGAAGGTATAGGGCTGATTGCTGACCTCCGCCGCCACCATCATGCTGGCCACGCGCGTCAGATTGGCCTGGTAGGCCAGCGCGATGAGGTCATACATGATGTGCATGTGCTCATCGAAGGCCGCCGGAATGCCGGCCGGTGCATCGGGAATCTGCATCTGTGCCAGGTCCCGATGCTCCATCTTCGTAAGCCGGCGCTGGATCTCCTGCACCTGGTCGAGGTAATCGGACAGCAGCGCCTTGTCACGGGCACCGAGACCGCGGGACAGGTCCGAGGCATCGGTGCGGACCAGGTCGATGATGCTGGCGTTTTCATGCAGCAGCGCGGCGCGCTCATCCGCCGTGTCTCCCTGGCCGAACATCTGCTGGAACACCTTGCGCGGATTGTGTTCCATGGGCAGCGGCGTGGACGGCGAGCTGAACGCAATGGTCTTGCCGTAGCTGCAGCCGTAGTTGCGATCGCACGACCCCTCCCCGCCGCGCTCTTCGGTTGCGACCTCCAGCGAGGGCATCGAGGTCTCCTGGCCGATCTTCTGCGCCGCAAGCTGATCGATGGTGACGCCGCCGTAAGGGTCATGGCTGATCCGTGGCGGCACGCACGAAAGCCAGGTCCCGGGCGTAATGGCATGCACCGGGGCGGCGATGGCCGACTTGTTCTCCAGGCCCGTGATGATGGTAGTGTGCTTCTGGAAGGGCTTCAGCGAGGCGATGATCGGGGGGAAATCGAAATTTGCGCCATCGCCCCTGGGCACCCACTGATCCATGACGGCGCCATGCGGGAAGTACACGAATCCGAGTCTTGGCTTCGGCGCGGCTGCCGTGTTGGCGAGAGCGGTCGCCGCCGGGATCATCGCATCCAGCAGCGGCAGGCCGACGGTTGCTCCCAGACCGCGCAGTACCGTGCGGCGGCTGAGGTGCTTTTTCGTAATGAACATGCTCGGCCCCTTAAAGGTTTGCGGCGATGTGCGTGGTTGAAGCGGGCGACTCGCTCGCGGGTTTCAGGGGAATCTCATCCTCGCGGAACGCCTGACTGTTGACGATGGCGAGCACGATCGCGGAGAACCGATAGTTGTCCCTGGCGGTATCGCGCGCGATGGCGCGCACCGTCGGCATGTCGTAGTAGTCGAGGCCGCGCCCGAGTCCGTAGGACATCAGGTTTTCGGTGAAGGTTTCGATGAACTGCGTGGGATGGCTGACCATGTGGTTGCGCAGATCGTTGATGCCGTGCAGCGCGGTGCCGTCGGCCAGCTTGCCGTTGGCATCGATGGGCGTGCCGGCATCGATGTCCTTGTCGCGCCATTGTCCGAGCGCATTGAAGTTCTCCATCGCAAGTCCGATGGGGTCGATGATCGCGTGGCAGGCATTGCAGGACGGCTGGGCGCGATGCGCTTCCATGCGCGCCCGCACGGTCAGCTGGTCGGCACCTTCCTGGCTCTCCGCGAATGCCGGCACGCCGGGCGGGGGTGCCTGCGGCGGTGTTCCCAGGAACTTGTCCAGGACATACGCACCGCGCAGGACGATCGAGGTCCGGTTGGCGTACGAGGTCGTCATCAGTACGGCGCCCTTGCCCAGCAGACCCCGGCGGTAATCCGGCACCGTCACTTCACGGAATTCGCCGCCGCGTACATTGGGAATCCGGTAGTGCAGGGCCAACCGCTCGTTGAGGTAGGTACGATTGGAGGTCAGCAGCTCCATGACGCTGCCATCGGCCTCGAACACACTGCCGACGAACAGCTCGATCTCCTTCTCGAAGGCCGGCTCCAGATCCGCGGTGTAGTCGGGGAACAGGTTGGTATCCGGATCGACCAGCTCCAGGCCGTGGATGTTCAGCCACTCGAAGGCGAAATCGGTGACCAGCGTGTGGGCGCGCGGATCCTGCAACATACGGCGCACCTGCGCGTCCAACACCGGCTGCTCGTGCAGTGTGCCTGCGGCGGCGACTTTGATGAGTGCGTCATCTGGAGGACCGGCCCACAGGAAGAAGGACAGGCGTGAGGCCAGGTCGATGTCATTGAGCGGGAACGGCCTGCCGGGCATCGCGTCCGGCGGTGGCTCGTGCATGCGGAACAGGAACTTCGGACTCACGAGAATCGCCAGCAGTCCCTTCTGGATGCCGCTGTCGAAGTCGCCACCCTCCTTGCGCCCTTGTGCGTAGAACGCCATCGCGCCCTTGAGGTCCTCCTCGCTGAGCGGGCGCCGGAACGCGCGCCGGGCGATGCCGGCGAATATCTCATGCGCGCACGGTGTCTCCTGCGCCGCGCTCTGAGGATAGCAGGTGAAGATCCGGCGGCGGCTGGGCGTCTCGCTGACACCCTGCGCCACCATCGGGCCCTTCACCTCCACGTTCGCCAGCCGCGGGCCGTTGGAGTTGCCGTTGACCGGCTGCCCCATCCCGGCCACCGGCACGAAGGCATGCAGGGTCTCGTTGGTTTCCGCGGCACTGGTCTGCACGAAGGTGATGCCGATGCGGTGTTCGCCGGCGCGGATGTTCACCGGGACGTTCTTGAAGCGCTCATTGATCATCGTCAGGCCCGCGGCCTGCTGCAGATCAACGGCGTCCAGGTCCTTCGGTCCGCCGAGCTTTTGCTCAAACACCCGCTTGCCATCGACGGTGATGATGAGCGTGTTCGGGTCGAGTTCACCCCACAGGTAGCCCGCCCCGACCAGGCCGTTGATGGTGAACCGGTACTCGCCATCGGCAGGAAAGGTATGGCTGAAGAGCATGCCACCGCGGGTGCCCAGCGGCAGCCCGTCGACATGCATGTACTGGTATTCCTGGGGCTCGGGCGGACCGTTGAAGAAATTGTCCTGGGTGCGGGCATGCGGACTGCCGATCGCGGCCACGGTCACCTGGCGGGCCGCCGAGAAATACTGGTCGAGGAATGTCGGCGAGACCTTGAGGACCTCGGCGATGTTGTCGAAGTTGCCGCTCTTGTCATCCCGCGGCAGCAGCGCGGTGGGATCAACGGACACGCCCAGCAGATCCTGGATTGCATTGGCGTACTCGTTGCGATTCAGGCGATGCAGCACCATGTGACCGGGATCCGCGTGCAGCGCGCCGTACTGGTCGAGGAAGTCCTCCGTGGCATGCACGAAGGCCTGACGGGTCGCGGCGTCCGGCTGCGGCTTGCCCGGCGGCGGCATCAGTCCGCCGCGCAGCTTGATGATGGCCTCTTCCCAGATCTTCGCATCATCGCCCACGGCGCCCGCGTTCATCGTGTCGAAGGCGACGCCACCGGCCCAGTCTTCCGAGTTGTGGCACTTGGTGCAGTAGGTCTGCAGCATGTGCCAGTCGCCCTTGAATGCGGGGGAATGCGCCTGCGCCGCAGCGGGCGGGTCGGCGGCCTGCGCGCTCGCGCACACTGCGACAACGGCAAGGACGGCGCACAGCAGCGGAATATGCATATCAGTGCGCATACCGACGGATCTCATTGACGTGATACCAGGCACCGTCGTACGCCATCTGCAGGAACGGCTGCGGATTGCCCCACCGCGCATCGAACTCGCTGGTGGGTTTCGCGGCCTGGAATTCCTCCCAGGTCTGGCCCTTGAAGTAACTGGTGCCCAGCTTCGACAGCATCGCGGCACACATCTCCAGCTGCGCCTGCACGTCGGCGCGGCTCCGTGTGGCGCCCAGCCCGGAGATGATTCGCGTCTGGGCATCGGTTTTCGACAGTATGGTCTTCAGGCCATCGACCATCCCGCCCAGCCAGCCCCCGGTGCAGTAGTCGGGCAACGGGTAGCTGCCGCCGGTGACCACACCGCCCGCCACGAGCACATTTTCGCGCGGAAAAAACACATAGATGTCGCCATCGGTGTGGGCCTGCGGCAGGATCGCGTACTCGACATCCTGGCCGCCGAAGCTCTGCTGCTGCGCGCCGTAGAAGAATGTCTGCGTGGGCAGCGCGCGTGCCGGCTGGGGGGGATAGATGCGGTGTTCCCATTTCGAATCGACTCGGGTCGAGAGCCACAGCCGGGTGTTCTCATGGGCGATGATTCTTGCGCCGGCCTTGCCGAGCGCAGCGTTGGAGCCGGTGTGATCCCAGTGCCAGTGGGTGTTGAGGAGCAACTCCACCCTGCGCCCGCCGGACACGGCCGCAACCTGCGCCAGCAGCGCCGGGCTGTCCTCCTCCAGACCCCCGTCCACCAGCAGTACGCCATCCGCAGCAGTGGCCGCCACCACATTGCCGCCCGCGCCCTGGAACAGGTGCAGCGAATCGGACAAGGCGGTATGCACGATCTGCGCAGCAGGATCAGCTGCCTTGGCGAGCGTTCGGCGCGGCGCCATGGCGGCGGCCGCCACGCTCACGGCACCCGCTACGCCGAAGCGCAACAGCTTGCGGCGAGCGGCAAAGTCACACTTTTTCATACCGCCAATTTTACGGGATTACCCCAGGCGTCGCACACATGGCTACCGCGAACTGCACGAAAAAGACCCTCCATTTGCACCCTGGCGTCATAGGTACAGCGCTGCTCCTGACCGCCGTGGCGGCAGCGGACAGGAACTGCGCGACTCAAAACTCGCGGACCTCAACGCTGGCAATGTCAATGTCCTAAAAGCCGGCGTGATCGACTGAATTCGAGACCGGTCGCGCGCTACTTTGTGTCGGCCTTGAGGTAGTCGCGGTCCCGCGGCGACGTGCTCATGGCAGGGATTGCGGGCTACCACGGGTTCGACGCAGTTTCCAGCACTATCGTGCCCGGCCTGCGGCGTGGGCGATCGGGCCCACACGCTTAAGCTGTAGCTTAACCATAATCCAGCCTCGCCAGCGACTCCCGCGGCCTTGCCCGCGCCCGTCCCGACTCATTGACAAATCAATGCATTCCGGCATTCGCGGACAAGGTGTTTATACTCCCGTGTTGCGCCGGACCATGACAGACTTCGCCGCGCAATCGTGGAACCAACTCGGAGAGGGGCGATGAACGTAGCTCAAGTGACGGCAGAGATCATGAAGCGCGAGGGGACCGACTACCTGCTTGCGTATCCCCTGAATCCGCTGACCGAATCGTGCGCCGCGGCCGGCATCCGCCCCATCATCGTGCGCCAGGAGCGCACCGGCATTCACATGGCCGACGCGATCAGCCGCCAGACATCCGGCGAGAAGGTCGGCGTGTTCTGTCAGCAGGCCGGCCCGGGCGTTGAGAACTCCTTCGGCGCCGTGGCACAGGCCTGGTCCGAGTGCGTGCCGCTGCTGGTGATCCCCGCCGGCTCGTCCCGCGCGAGCGCGTGGGTGAAGCCCGGCTTCAACGCCACCCTCAATTATCAGCACATCACCAAGTCGGCGGAGATGATCACGACGCCGGAACAGCTGATCCCTGCGTTGCGTCGGGCCTATACGCAGGCCCGCAACGGTCGCCCGGGGCCGACGCTGATCGAGATCCCCGGCGACATGTGGAATGTCGAAGTGCCGGGCCCGATCGACTACGTACCCGTGAAGCGTTATCGCTCCGCGCCGGATCCGGAAATGATCGACAAGGCCGCCGCCGCGCTGATCGCCGCACAGCGACCACTACTGTATGTGGGCCAGGGCGTGCACTACGCCAAGGCCTGGGGCGAACTGCTGAAGGTGGCGGAACTGCTCGAGGCGCCCGTCACGACCAGCCTCGAAGGCAAGAGCGCCTTTCCGGAAACGCATCCGCTGTCACTTGGCTCCGGCGGCGTGGCGATGCCGCAGGCGGTCTTCCAGCACGTGCAGGATGCCGATGTGGTGTTCGGTATCGGTGCGAGCTTTACCGCGACCGGTTTCGGCATCCGCTTCCCGACCAAGAACAAGGTGTTCATTCACAACACCCTGGATCCGATGGACATCAACAAGAACATCCCCACGGAGTATCCGCTACTTGGGGATTCGAAGCTGATGCTGAACATGCTGTACGCAGCGCTGCACGAGCGTCTCAAAGGCAAGCCGCGCGGCCTCACCCACGCCGTCAATCAGCGCATCCGCGCGCTGAACGATCCGTGGATGGCACAGTGGCGCCCCTATCTGACCAGCGAGGACAAGCCGCTGTCCCCGTACCGCGTCATCGCCGATCTCATGTCCATCGCGGACGTGCCGAACACCGTCATTACCCATGACGCCGGTAGCCCACGCGATGAGCTGTCGCCGTTCTGGAAGCCGACCACGCCGAACAGTTTCATCGGCTGGGGCAAGACCACGCAGCTGGGCTACGGCCTGGGGCTGGCGATGGGCGCGAAGCTCGCGAATCCCGACAAGCTGTGCATCAACATGTGGGGTGACGCGGCCATCGGCATGACCGGCATGGACTTCGAAACGGCGGTGCGCGCCCGCATTCCGATCCTGTCGATCCTGTTCAACAACTACTCGATGGCGATGGAACTGAAGCCGATGGCGGTCTCGACCGAGAAATATCACTCGACCGATATCTCCGGCAATTACGCCGATTGGGCGAAGGCCCTCGGCGGCTACAGCGAGCGCGTGACCGAGCCGTCCGAGGTGGCGCATGCCCTGAAGAACGCCATTGCGGCAACCCAGGAGGGTCGTCCGGCGCTGCTGGAATTCATCACCACCAAGACCAAGATCTACTCCACCTTCCAGGAGGGATATCAGAGTCAGACCAAGATGGCGTCCTAGAGCATGGCGGGGAAATTCGTAATCCAGCCGCACTTCCGGCTCCAGGAGTGGGTGGCCGAGGAGAAGGGCTACTTCCGCGATGAGGGCCTCGAGTACACCTTCAACGAGGAGGTGCAGAAGAGCTCCGGCCAGGTTCACGACAAGGGCGCCAAGGTGGGTGCCTATCAGTCGCTGGAGGCAGGCCGCGCATCCGACGTGAGCTGCGCGTGCCATTGGACCGTGAATGTCGCGGCCGCGGCCGGTCATGGCAAGCTGTACTCAGGGGCCTACTCGGTGACCCCGGCCGCCGTTTTCGTACCCGCGGATTCACAGGTGGTGAAGCCCGCGGACCTGGCCGGTGTGCCGATCTCGGTGGGTTACCAGTCCGGCAGCCATTACTCGAGCATTCAGGCACTGGAGCAGTACCTGCCCGTCGATGAGATCAAGCTCTCCTTCAACGACGGTATGCTGTTCAAGCGGCTGGAACTGCTGCTGAGCGGGAAACTGGCGGCCGCGTCGCTGTTCAGCGGACCGTATTACTTCGCCGAGCAGCTGGGGTTCCGTAAGATCATCGACACCACGTTCATGATCGCCACCATGATCAAGGGTTCGCCGGACACCGAGGATCTGGCTAAATTCTTCCGCGCCCTGCGGCGCGCCCAGCGTGATATCGACCTGCGCCCGGAGCTGTACACGCACTACTACAAGCGTGAGTTCCCGGTGCATTACCACGAGCGCATGGATACGCGACGCTGGGGTCCGGGGGAGCGGCTGGTGTTTGAGCCATACACCCAGGAAGCGTTCGACCGCTCGCGCGAATGGATCGCCGAACATGGAATCTTCACTGGCGCTGCGCTTGGCGAGCGCACCTACGCCGAGTCGGTCGTCGCGCCGAACTGACCGGTCCGGGTCGCAGCGGGCCGGAGCGCTCGCTCCGGGCCGCTGCGTTCAACGTGCTTACCGTTCCCAGTGTCCGCGCTGGTAATGGTAGTGCGGACCGCGTGACACCCAGGCATCCGGCACCCAGTGGTATCCCCGGCGTTCGTGCACCCAGTAACCGTCGTGCCAGACATGGGCGCGACCGTTCCAGTTCCAATAGCCAGGGGCCCAGACAAATCCCGCGCGCGGCGGCGGCGCGACAATCACGCGCGGTGCCGGCGGGGCGACATCGATATCCACTGCCACGCCCGCCTGGGCGCTGCGGGCATGCACGCTGGCAAATGCCCCAAGGGTCACAGCCAGCATGGCGGCGAGCAGTGCCCGTCGTGCCGGGACATTGGACGTAGAACGTACACGGTGGGTCATTGAAGTCTCCTTGGACTGTGGGTGACTATCTGCAGGCCATAACGCAGGCAGCCGCCCAAAGTTGAAATGAAAAAGTCTTACGTTTCGTTAACCCGCCGGGAGGCGGCCGAGGGCGAGCTGGTACACGCGGCCACGACCAATTCTCCCGGTCGGGTGCTCATCGCGAGCCTCGCCGGGACCACCATTGAATTCTTCGACTTCTATATTTACGCAACGGCCGCCGTCCTGGTATTTCCCAAACTCTTCTTCCCGGCGTCAGACGAAGCCTCTGCCGCACTGCAGTCCCTGGCCACGTTCGCGCTGGCCTTCCTGGCACGGCCGGTGGGTTCGGCGGTATTCGGCCACTTCGGCGATCGGATCGGCCGCAAGGCCACCCTGGTTGCGGCGCTCGTGACCATGGGTGTCTCGACCGTGGGCATCGGACTGCTTCCCACCTACGCCGTCATCGGCATCTGGGCCCCGCTTTTGCTGGCCCTGCTGCGCTTCGGGCAGGGGTTTGGCCTCGGCGGGGAGTGGGGCGGCGCGGTGCTGCTGGCCACCGAAAACGCCCCGCCGGGAAAAGCGGCGATCTATGGAATGTTCCCGCAGCTTGGTGCACCGATCGGCTTTCTGTGCTCCACCGGTGCCTTTCTGGCCCTCGCCTTTGCACTGGATGACCGGCAAATGTTCAGTTGGGGATGGCGTCTGCCCTTCATTGCCAGCGCGATACTGGTGTTCGTCGGTCTGTACGTGCGGCTGACGCTGACCGAAACCCCGGCGTTCCGTCGCGCCATGAAGAATCATGAACGGGTGCGCGTGCCGCTGCTGCGGGTGCTGTCGCGCCACTTACCCGCCGTGACGCTGGGCACCTTCGCGGCCACGGCGACCTTCGTGATCTTCTATCTGCTGACCGTGTTCACGCTGAGCTGGGGAACCCAGGCACTGGGATTTACGCGGCCGCGTTTCCTGGTGCTGCAGATGATCGGCGTTCTGTTCTTCGCGGCGATGATTCCGCTGTCGGCATTACTGGCGCAACGGCGCGGCACGCTGCCGGTGGTGATTGCCGCGTCGGCCGGGATCGCGGTGTTCGGCCTCACCACCGGCCCCTGGTTCGGATCCGGTACCACCGCCGGCACATTGGCTTACCTGTGCGTGGGACTGGCGCTGATGGGCCTCACCTATGGGCCGCTGGGCACCGCGTTGGCGGAACTCTTCCCGACTGAAGTGCGCTACACCGGCGCGTCCCTGACCTTCAATCTGGCAGGAATCGTCGGCGGATCATTTGCCCCGTATGTGGCGAAGTGGCTCGCCACCGGGTACGGTCTGCCCTTTGTTGGCTATTACTTATCGGCGGCCGGCGTGGTCAGCCTGGTGGCCGCGTTCATGATTCACCGGCGGCCCGGACTTGCGGCCGGGTAAGGGCGTCGTGATAAGGTCGATCGAGATGACTGACACGTTTTTGCGCCCAATCAACCCGCGCCTGCCGCTCGCCACCCTGCTTGCCACCACCGCCCTTGCGGCACTGGCATGTGCCGGATCGGCGCGGGCCGCCTCCAAACCCGCGCTCGAAGCCGCCCATGGCATGGTGGTCTCGGCACAGCACCTGGCCTCGGATGTCGGCGTCGAGATCCTCAAGGCGGGTGGCAATGCCGTCGATGCGGCCGTGGCAGTGGGCTACGCCGAAGCCGTGACCAACCCCTGCTGCGGAAATATCGGCGGCGGCGGCTTCATGGTGATTCACCTCGCAAGCTCCGGACGCAATGTATTCGTAAATTTCCGTGAAACGGCGCCCGCCGCCGCGACTGCCGACATGTATCTCGGAGCGGACGGTAACCCGGTGCGGGGAGCGAGCATCGATGGCTATCGGTCGGTGGCGGTACCCGGCACCGTGCTGGGATTGGAAACCGCCCTTGCCCACTACGGGAGCCTGCCGCGGGCCCGCATCATGGCACCGGCCATCCGGCTCGCCCGCGAGGGTTTCATCCTCACGCGCGGCGATACCGACATCATCGACGCCGGCGCGCGCCGCTTCCGCAGCGATCCGGAGGCGGCAGGCGTGTTCCTGCATCCGGACGGCTCGGCCTATCAACCCGGCGAGCGCCTGCTGCAACCGCAGCTGGCGCGCACCCTTGAATCCATCGCCCACGGCGGCAGCGACGCCTTCTACAAGACCGGCGCCCACGCCACCAATGCGTCCCGTCTGGCGCAGGCCATGCGTGATAAGGGCGGCATCCTCACGAGCCGGGACCTTGCGGATTACACGGTCACCGAAAGCGATCCGGTGTACTGCAGCTACCGCGGCTATCAGATTGCCTCGGCACCACCGCCGTCCTCGGGGGGCACCACCCTGTGCGAGATCCTGCAGATCCTCGAGGGCTACGACCTCAAGGGCATGGGGTTTCACTCTGCCGCCGCGGTGCATGTGATGACCGAGGCCATGCGGCACGCCTACGTGGATCGCAATTCCCTGCTGGGTGATCCGGTATTCGTCCGCAATCCGGTGGAGAAGCTGCTGACTCCTGAATATGCGGCGCTCATCCGGGCGCAGATCGACCCCCAGCGCGCCGGCTCCTCGGTGCTGATCAAGCCGGGGACTGCGCCCCACGAGAAGCCGGAAACCACGCATTACTCAGTGGCGGATTCGGCAGGCAATGCCGTGTCCGTGACCTATACCCTCAACGGCCTCTTCGGCGCCGCCGTCATGGCACCCGGCACCGGTTACATGCTGAACGATGAAATGGACGACTTCACGGTCAAGCCCGGCGTGCCCAATCTCTTCGGGCTGGTGCAGGGCACGGCGAACGCGATTGCGCCGGGCAAGCGGCCGCTGTCCTCGATGTCACCGACCCTGGTGCTGCGCAACGGCCGGGTCGCGATGGTCGTCGGCAGCCCGGGGGGCTCGCGCATCATCACGATCACCCTGGAAGTGCTGCTCAATGTCATCGACTACGGCATGGAACCGCAGGAGGCCGTGAACGCCACCCGCATCCATCATCAGTGGTTGCCCGACGTACTCGCCGCCGAGCCCTACGCGCTGTCCGCCGATACCGTGCAGGCCCTGCAGGCCCGCGGCTATACCGTCATCGAACAGTCGCCCTGGGGCGCGGCCGAACTCATCGCGATCCCGCAGGTCAGTTCCGGGGCCGATCACCCCTCCTCCGGTAACGACGCCGCGCTCGGCGGCCGGCTGCGCGCCGGCATGATGTACGGTGCGAGCGACGATCGCCGGGCGGCCGGATCAGCGGCGGGGTACTAGTCCTAGGCCCCTACAGAAGGTTCGCCGCCGATCCGGCCGCCAGCTAAACCGGCCGGCGTACGCTGCGATGTGCTTCGTAGACGGCTGCGAGCTGGGGACTGCGGACATTGGCCACGGTCCGGGAGACCAGTTCGCTCTGGCATCGCAGGAACGCCGTGTGCCTGAGCAGTTCCAGGGAATCCGACGGCCGGCACACCTGGGCCGCTGCCAGCTGGATCCGCGCATAGAGGGTCTCGGCGCCGGTCCTGGTACCCAGATTCAGGTCGCCGTAGCGCACGACCACGTCGGGCCCCTGAAACTCGGAGGCCGACACCTGCGCCGCAGCGGCCCCCAAGGCCATGAGCCCGAGGATTCCGGCGGCGAGGCGTGCCCGTGTGATTGGTGCAGTCATTTTCGCTCTCCTGTTCATTTGGCCTGCATATAAAACGCTTTTCAGCAGCGCCGGTCTGCGGGCGCGCAGCGCACTCGTCCCTGGGCTCAACGCATTGGTACCAGCCGCAAGGAACAGCCGCCGATTCCGTGTACGCTTGGGGCCTGAGGACGGGATGACAGACCTTCGGAGAAAGTCCAAATGATCGGGTCCCTGGAACGGGCCCCTGAAGCCACCGCGCAAGCCGCACTGGCCCAGGCCACAGCGAAAGCGACCGGACGGGATCTGGCCCGCCAGGGGACCCTGGCGCAGCTGGGTGTGCTGACGGCATTCTGGATCTACGTCACCGTCTCGAACGTCCTCTACGCCCACAACATGTCACTGACCCTGGACCCCGGCGGCGGCGAGCACTTGTTCGCGGCCTGGCCGGCGCGCTCGCTGCAGCACCTGCTGCTTTATCCGGTGCTGCTGCTGTGTGTGGAGCTGTCGATGCGGATCGGCTGGCGTCCCTGGCCGCAACGCGTGCCGCTGCAGGCGGTGCTGGCGCTGGTGTTCGCACTGCTCGCGTCCCCCCTGCTGGGCCTCTCCGAACATCTGCTCGGCGACTCGATGCAACTGAGCCAGCCGGATGACCGGATGAACATGCCCTGGCAGGGACCGCAATCGGAGCTGCCGCTGCGCATCGCCAGCGCGACGAACTTCCTGCTGACCTATGGCTTTGCCCTGGCGCTCGTGAGCGGCTTTTCGCTCTACCAGCGATTCCGGGACTCGGAGCTGCGGCGCGCGGCGCTGGAGCGCGCCTGGAACGCGGCGCGCCTCGCGGCGCTGCGCATGCAGCTGTCGCCGCATACGCTGTTCAACCTGCTGCACACCATCCGCGGCCAGATCGCCTGGGATCCGGAAGCAGCCCAACTCATGATCGTGCAGCTGGGGGATCTGTTGCGCCGCCTGCTGGCGGCGGGCGAGGTTGAATTCACACCCCTGGCTTCCGAAATTGAATTTGCGGGCCTGTACCTGGGACTGCAGCAGCAGCGCTTCGCGGATCGCCTGACCCTCTCGTTACCGGATCCACTGACGCTGCCGCGCGCGTGGGTACCCAGCCTCATTCTGCAGCCGCTGATCGAGAATGCCGTGGTTCATGGCCTGGCCGCTCATGGCGGCCCGGTCAATATCAGTATCGAGGCGCAGTCCGATGCGCAGCAGCTGCGGCTGGTGGTGCGCAATACCTGCGCCCCGGATGCCGCAGTCGGTCGCGGCGGCATCGGCGTACGCAACGTGCGCGAACGGCTGACGGTGCATTTTGGTGATCGCGGCGTCCTCGCGGCGCGCTCCGAGAAGCCGGGAGTGTGGGCTGCCGTCGTGGAGATGCCGCTGTTGCGCGAACCGGTCGCGGCCACTACCGGTGTGAGCGTCGCGACATGATGCAGGTCATGATCGTCGATGATGAACCGGCCGCACGCCGCACCCTGCGCGAGTGCTGCGCGCGCGAACCGGATCTGCATATCGCAGGCGAGTTTGCCGATGGCCGCAGTGCGCTGGCCGCGATCCTTGCGCAGCCACCGGACCTGCTGTTTCTGGACATCCAGATCGACACGGTCAACGGCATCGCCCTGGCGCGCTCGCTTGATCAGCAGAACCTCCCGGACATCGTGTTCGTGACCGCCTACGACCGCTACGCCCTGGAGGCCTTCGAGGTTTGTGCCAGCGACTACCTGCTCAAGCCTTTCGACTACCAGCGCTTCGCGAACACGGTCGCACGCGTGCGGCGCAAGCGCGGCGAGGCCGACGGGGAGGACCGCCGCAACGCGCTGCAGGCCGTGGTCTCACGGCTGGAACGGGAGGTCAAGGCACTGGGCGACACCCGTCCGCGCATCATTGCCGAGTCCGGCAGCAGCATGCATATCCTCAACATCGCCGACATCGAACTGGTCGAGGGGGATCGCAACTACGTCAAATTCAGCGTCGGCCGCGAGCAGTATCATGCGCGCAGCACGCTGCAGCAGGCCGAAGCATCGCTCGGCAGCCAGCCCATGCTGCGCATCAGCCGCTCCTGTCTCGTCAACGTGAATTACATCCGCGAGCTCAGTCGCACACCTCGCGGGGACTTCATCTTCGTGCTCGCGTGCGGCACCACCGTGACCAGCAGCGAAGGCCACCGTGACACGGTCCGCGAGCACTTGAACGGGATGCGGCTGGGTACGGGTTAGCCGCGGGCCTTCAGGCCGGCACCTGGGTGGGCTCCGCGGCCGCCTCGGTCTTCTCACCCGCCACGACATCCCTGATCACCTGTTCCAGGACAGCCAGGTACTCAAGGTAGCGTTTGCGCCCGACGGCGGTAATGCGGCAGAAGGTGTGCGGACGGTTGTTGTCCACGTCCTTGGTGATCTCGACGAACTTGGCTGTTTTGAGTACCTGCAGGTGGCGGCTGAGATTGCCGTCCGTGAGCGCACACATGGTCTTCAAGTCCGCGAATCCCAAGCCCTTGGGATGGGTCACCAGTGAGGTCAGAACACTCAGGCGCGCGCGTTCGTGAATAACACTGTCCAGGGCGTCGTAGGCGAAGCCTTGCCGAGCCTGCTTCCTGCTAAGCATCGTCTTCGGTCTCCCGGTAACCAAACCTCAGGACGGCGGCGATCAACAGCTGCCCGATTCCGAACGGAAAGCCCATCTCCCAGGCAGACAGCGCGTGGCTGCCGGTGCCCGTGGTCAGGCACAGCGCTCCGGTCGCCAGAAACCACACGCCCACCGCGAGCATCTGGCGGGGCAGAAACCGACAGGAGGCGAAAATGCCCAAGCCGTAAAAAATCTGCCACAGCCCGGGAAGCATCCATAGCTCCCGCGGCGCGCTGCGCATCAGCACCAGCGTGACCAGCACGCCGGCCCCGATCGCCGGCACGAAGGACTCGCCGGCGGAAAAGATCATCTGCCGCGCCAGGCCCGGGTGCACCCGCCGCGTGCGGGTAACGGTCTGAAAACCGGTGACCAGCAGCGCGAGGGCCGCCGTCGTGATCCAGATCGCCAGGTACCCTGCCGCGCTGCTGCCCGGACTCTTCAAGCAGACCGACTGGAATACCGCCGCCGCCCCTGCCAGGAGGCCGGTCGCCGCGACCGTTTCGGGGCCATAGCCACGAAACTCGGTGCCACGGGCCACCTGGCCGCGGATCGCGTGGATCTGTGCAAGCGCTTTATACAGGTCAGCCACACTCAGGACTCTAACGCCAATGACCGAAGAGCTCCACTACCAGCGCGATTCCAACCCCGAGGGCCCCCAGGGCCGCACACAGCACGGCCGCCGCCGCGCAGTCCTTGACGATCCGGATCTGCGGATGAAGATCCGGGTGCAGGTGGTCGGCGAGACGCTCGATGGCCGTGTTGAACAGTTCGGCACCGATGACTCCGGCAGCGCACAGGCTCACGAGCGCCCACCATACCGCGGGCGGCTGCAGGTAGCCCAAGACTGCAACCATCACTACCAGGATTGCCAGCTGCGTCTGCAGGCTGCGCTCGCTGCGCAACGCATGAGCGAATCCGGCCAGGGCAAAGGCAACCCGCCTGGGAAACGACTGGTTCTTGGTGAGATTGGTCATGCGTCATTCCGGCCTCGCGTGATTCTAACGAAACAGCTTGCCACCCGCGGGACTGCAATTTACTTTACCGGGTAAAGCTAACGAATTGAAGGCGTTGCCAGCCCGGGAGACACGTAGCCAAGTTTACCAGTGACTCCTTCGCCAACACCGAGGCTTATACGATGCTCGAGGCCGCTGGCTTCAGCGACCTGATGAAACCACGGACCCAAACAGCTGGCGGGATGGCCGCTGGCCGCGCCGCGCGGTGGGCTATGGCATGGCAAGCGCCACGGCTTATCTGCGCGTGCACGAGAATCAGCACTGGTTGTCCGATGCGGTAGCAGGCACCGCCTTGGGCATCGCCACGGGCCGCTTCAGCACCCACCGCTCGCATCCACGAGCCTCTTCATCATTACTCTGTCGATTTCGCTGCGAAACCTGGGATAAGCGCTAGCGCCAGCCGTAGGGCAACCCCTACGCCGTGTATCGGGCACACGGGACTGACTGCGCGCTTGGAGTTGAATAATCTATCCCTCGGTGATCGTGCAACTGCGTCAACTCAACTGAGGGATCCCCCATGCTTCACTATGCCGTGGTCTTTTTCATCATCGCGCTGGTCGCGGCGTTACTCGGATTCGGTGGCCTCGCTGCCGGTGCGGCCGGCATCGCCAAGATCCTGTTCTTCGTGTTCCTGATCGTTGCGATTGCGACCTTCATCATGGGTCGTCGCCCGAGGGTGTGACCGTGGGAATCAGAACACCAGGCCGCGTCCTGATACTGGGCCTGCTCGGCGCTTGTGTTCTTAACGCCTGTTATCGGGCGAAGACCCCGGACCAGGTGGCGAAAGACACCTCGGCGGCAGAAACCACCGCGATGCAAAACGCCGCGAAGGTCGAGCAGAACGCGGATCAGAAACTCCACAGCACCCAGACGGTGGTCAATGATGAGCAGGCGGCCGCGGCTCACACCCGCGCGATCGAAGACGAAAAGATCGCCGATTCGAAAGCGGCGGGCATTCACCAGATTGCGCTGGCGCAGTGTGAAAGCCTGAGCGGGGAAGCGCAGAAAGCCTGCCAGCACCAGGCGGACACTGCCTACCAGACCGCCACGGCGCAGGCCCAGCAGGATCGGGCTTATACGGATCCCAAGCCCTAACCAGGGTGCCGTCAATAGGCCTCGCCCGTGAGTCTTTGTAGGCGAAAGCCGGGTTGTCGCGTTGAGGTAGAAGCGGGGGCACGACACTGTGCACTATGCTAATTACGTGGCGACGAGGCACTGTATGATGCAAAGCGTGGATGCACGCAGTCAACCCACATTACTGATTGTCGACGACCACGCCGACAGTCGGATGCTGCTGGCAGAACTGATGCGGGAGGACTGCCAGATTCTCCTCGCCCAGGACGGCAAGACCGGTCTGCAGCGCGCCGTGGATACCTCCGGGATCAGCCTGATACTGCTTGATGTCACGATGCCGGACATCGACGGCTACGAGGTGCTGCGCCGGTTGCGCGCGGATGAACGTACCGCCGCAATTCCCGTTATGTTCATCACCGGACAGTCCACCGAAGAGGCTGAAGAGCGGGCATTGCGGGCGGGCGCCGTCGACTACGTCCAGAAACCGATCCACAGCGCCATCGCCCATGCCCGCATCCTCAATCAGGTCAAGCTGGCCGCGCAGCGCCAGGAGCTCGCCGATCTGTCGGTGCGCGATGAGCTCACGGGTATCGCCAATCGACGCCATTTCGACAGGATGTACGAAAAGGCCATCCGTCATGCGGTGCGCGCCGGGGAGCCCTTGGGTATCGCAATGATCGACATCGATCACTTCAAGCAGTTCAATGACCACTACGGGCACTCCGCCGGCGATGACACGTTGCGCCAGGTGGCACGCACCCTCGCCGCCTCAGTACACCGCTCCTACGATGTCCTGGCGCGCTATGGCGGGGAGGAGTTCGCGTTGCTGCTCCCCACGGCGACGGATATCTCGATCACGCTCGAGAACATGCGCCGCAATGTCATGGCCCTCGCCATTCCCCATGTGATGACGGAACCGATCGGGGTGGTGACGATCAGCTGTGGCGGTGTGCTCGTGAGGACGCCCACAAGATCGGACGATGCCCCGCGGTTGCTGGAACAGGCCGATCGTTTGCTGTACGCCGCCAAACACGGTGGCCGCAATAGGGTAATGATCGAGCAGCTCTAGGGATCAGCAAATAGATCCTTGTGCTCGCGCGGCGGCGCGCCAGTACTGGGGCGGCGCCGCAACCTGAGCGCCCAGCTCCGCGGCCGCATGAGCATGGCTCGTGCGAGGGCCACCCGGTAATCATGCGGCGTGCGGCAGTGCAGCAGGTGGCAGGATGCCTTGCGGCCTGCATGGGCGAGACCAGCGATCATCATGTGCCAGGCCGACGCCGCGGCGTTTTCCGCGCTGTACTGGCACATGGGTGAGACGATGATACGATTGCGCAGCGTCAGGCCGCGCAGGCTGAGGGGGCTGAATAACGCACTCAAAATGATGAACCTCGTTGCTGGACTCAAGAAACGCCCTGCGCTCAAAGTAGGATCCGTCTTACACGGACACGGGGGACTCCCCTGACGTTGGCGCCAAATCGGGCTGCGCTAAACCTGACCTGATTGGCGCTCTGATAACAATGATCGCAAGGTGGAATACGCACCGCCGCGATGATGGGGGATCCGCCGAGAGGCGCTCGGGCTGAGCGCAACGTTCTACGACGATCTGTTAAAGTTTTTGAACTTTTGAGCGTGGAGATTCTCGATGGCGCCGTCCAAGACCATGGCCAATACACTGCGCAAACACCAAACGCAGGTGCTCGCCGAGTGGCTCAAGACCCTGCAAGGGGATGCCGCCGCCGGCGCCAGGGTGCGGATTTCACCCCAGGACCTGAAGGCGCAGGCCGAGGAGTTTCTGCAACTGCTGACGGCCCTCATCACCAGCCCCAACCCGGAAGATCGCGGCAGCGCGCACTTCAAGGCGCTCGAGGATTTCCTCGGCAGCGTGTCCCGGTCGCGGGTGCAGCAGGGGTTCTCCTCCGCCGAAACGGCAACCTTCATCTTCTCCTTCAAGCAGCCGCTGTTCGCCGCGCTGCGAACGGAGGCCGGTGGTGACGCCAACCTCCTGGCCGACGAGATCTGGACGGCGACCAAACTGCTCGACGAGTTCGGCCTGGTCACGGTCAAATCCTTCCAACGGGCACGCGAGGAAGTGATCAACCGGCAGCAGCAGGAAATGCTCGAGCTCTCGACCCCCGTGGTCAAGCTCTGGGACGGCATTCTCGCCTTGCCCATGATCGGTACCCTGGATTCGGCCCGGACGCAGATCGTGATGGAGTCGCTGCTGCACAAGATCGTGGAGACCGGTTCAGAGATCGCGATCATCGACATCACCGGCGTTCCGACCGTGGACACGCTGGTGGCCCAGCACCTCCTCAAGACGGTGACCGCCATCAGGCTGATGGGCGCGGACTGCATCATCAGCGGCGTGCGTCCGCAGATCGCCCAGACCATCGTGCACCTGGGCGTGGATCTGCAGGGCGTCACGACCAAGGCGAACCTGGCCGATGCGCTGGCGCTGGCGCTCAAGCGCACCGGCATTACGCTGAGCCGCTAGTTGACATGGAACGTATACCCATCCTGCGAATCGGCAAGTTCCTGCTCGCCACCATTCAAGTCGACATGCATGACCAGCTGGCGTTGCAACTGCAGGACGATCTGACCACCGCAATCCAGCGCCATTCGGCCAAGGGCGTGCTCATCGATATCTCGGCGCTTGAAATGGTCGACTCCTTCATCGGGCGCATGATTTCGGATATCTCCAACATGGGCCGGATTCTTGATGCGCGCACGGTACTGGTCGGGATGCAACCCGCCGTCGCCATCACACTCGTCGAGCTGGGGCTGTCACTGCCGGGCGTCGCGACGGCGCTGAACGTAGACCGTGGCATGGCAATGCTGCACGCAGCGGCCACGGACGCCTAGTCTTGATGGAACAGATTTCAGGAGGCGAGTCGCCCTTGCGGTCCCAACATGACATCGTGATGGCACGCCAGATGGTGCGGCGCCTAAGCCAGGAACTGGGGTTCTCGCTGGTGGATCAGACCAAGATGGTGACGGCCGCGAGTGAACTGGCCCGCAATACCCTCATCTATGGCGGAGGCGGTGTCATGCACTGGCACACCGTAAGGAATGAATCCCGAAAGGGCCTGCGGCTGGTCTTCAGCGATCAGGGTCCCGGCATCCCGAATCTGGAGCTGGCACTGACCGACGGGTGGACCTCGGGCGGCGGCCTCGGACTTGGCCTCTCGGGTGCACGCCGGCTGGTCAACGACTTCGACATTGAATCTTCCGCCGCCAGCGGCACGAAAGTCACCATCGTGCGCTGGAGTTGAGAGTGGTTCTGCAGCGCAGCCGGGAGCAAAGACGACACGTGATCGAGGATGAAAGCCAGATAGGAGAAGCGCGTCGGGATGCGCAACGCCTGGCAATGGCTTATGGCCTGGATGCGACGCTGACCGGCCGGGTCGCGATTGCGGCCACGGAGCTCGCAACGAACCTGATCCGGCACGCCCGCGGCGGTGAAATGCTGATGCAGCCCCTGGTCGCTGCCGGCGCAGAAGTCATCGAACTGCTGGCCATCGATCGCGGTCGCGGCATGAGCGATGTCGAGCGCTGCCTGAATGATGGCTATTCCACCGGCGGCACCGCCGGCACCGGTCTGGGCGCCGTGCGACGCCTGTCGTGCGAATTCGATATTTACTCAGTGCCCGGTGAGGGCACGGTGGTCATGTCCCGCATCGGCGCGAGCCCGGCATCACGATTCGGGGCCATCAGCATTCCGCTCAAGGGCGAAACGGAATGCGGCGACGGTTGGGCCCTGGCACAGGAAGCGGCGACCACCTGCCTGATGGTAGTCGACGGTTTGGGCCATGGCAGCTTTGCGGCCCTCGCGGCGGAGAGTGCCCTGGAAGGTTTCGCGGCAGCACCCTCCGAGACGCCACGCGCCGCCATCGAGCGTGCACACCGGGCGCTGTCGGGCACCCGAGGCGCCGCGGCAGCGGTCGCGCGAGTCACGGACCCGAACCGCCTGTCGTACTGCGGCGTCGGCAATATTACCGGCTACCTGATCGAGGCCGAGAAGTCCCAGGGACTGGTTTCGCACAACGGAACGCTCGGCCTCACCATGACCCGGCTGCAGCAGTTCGAATACGACCGAACTGCGCATTCGCTGATGGTCATGCACAGTGATGGATTGTCGGCGCGCTGGGATCTGCGCAAGAACCCCCAGCTGCGCGCGCGCCACCCGGCCATCATTGCCGCGGTCCTATATCGCGACCACGCCCGGCCACGGGACGATGCTACGGTCGTGGTGCTGAACTGATGGCCACACCAGTACCTGCGGATGACCACGAGGCCGGGGCGCTGCGGCAACGGCTGGCCGGTGCCGAGGCCGAAGTCGAAGCACTGCGCACCGAGCTTGAGGAAACCAACCAGGGCGTCGTTGCCCTCTACGCTGAACTCGATGACCGTGCGGTGCAGCTGCGCGAGGCCGTCGACCTCAAGGGCCGCTTCCTGTCATACATGAGCCACGAGTTCCGCACGCCCCTGACCTCAATTCAGAGCCTCACCGGGATACTGCTGTCGCGACTCGATGGTCCGCTGACTTCCGAACAGGAAACACAGATTACCCTGGTGCGAAAATCGGTCAATGAACTGACCGAAATGGTTGACGATCTGCTGGACCTCGCGAAAATGGACGCCGGACGTATCACGATTTCCGCCGAGTGGTTCGAGATGGTCGATCTGTTCTCCGCGCTGCGGGGCATGTTCCGCCCAATTGTCGCGAACTCCTCTGTGTCCCTGACTTTCGAGGAACCCCGGGCCATTCCGCGCATCTATACGGACGACAAGAAGCTCTCCCAGATCCTGCGTAATTTCATCTCGAATGCCCTCAAGTTCACGACCGCGGGCGAGGTCAGGGTGAGCGCCGACCTGGCCGATCCGGACACGGTCGAGTTCGCTGTGACCGACTCGGGAATCGGCATTTCCGCCGACCACCTGCCGATGCTGTTCAGTGATTTCATCCAGCTGGACACCCGCCTGCAGCGTCGCCTGCGGGGCACCGGTCTCGGCCTGTCGCTCGCACGGAAATTCGCGGAGCTGCTCGGCGGCAGTGTCGGCGCGGATAGCACTCTCGGCAGAGGCTCGCGTTTCTGGGTACGGATCCCGATTCGGTACGGCCTCACATCCGAAAAGGTGGAAAGTCCATGAAGGACAATGTGGCCAGCCATGGCGAACAGCGCCACAAAATCCTGGTGGTCGACGACAACGCGGCATCGCTGTACGCCACCTCGCGCATTCTGCGCGCGGCGGATTTCGAGGTCATCGAAGCCGTCAATGGGACCGACGCGCTGGCCCTGGCGACCCCCCAGATCGATCTCATTGTGCTGGACATCAATCTGCCGGATATTGATGGTCTGGAGGTGTGCCGGCTGCTGCGCGCGCGTTCGGATGCGGCCTACCTGCCCATCGTCCACCTGTCTGCGACCTTCGTCACCAGCGTCGACAAGGAACAGGGGCTCTCGGCCGGCGCCGACAGCTATCTCACGCACCCGGCCGATCCCGCCGTACTCGTGGCCACGGTGCGTGCGCTGCTGTTCGCGCGCCAGTCGGATGCCGTTCGGCGCACCTCCGACAGTCGGTTTCGCGCGGTGTTCCAGCTGGCCTCCAGCGGCATCGCGCTGCTTGACTCCGAAATGGTATGTGTCGATGTCAATCCCGCGTTCTGCGCCCTCGCCGGCCTGACGCGAAGCGAGATCACCGGTCGCCACGTATCAAGCCTCCTCGCCAAGGAAGATCGGGCGATCTGCGATGAGATCAACCACGCCCTGCGCGCCGCGGGCCACTGGGACGGAACGGTGCCGGTGCTGCGCGGCGATGGCAGCCGCGCCGATGTCGAATGGCGCATCGTGGCAGAAAGCTCCGATGGCACGCGGATCGCAATTGCGACCGACGTGACGGAACGGCGGCGGGCGGAGGTGGATCGCGAGAACCTGCTGGCAGGCGAGCGCGCGGCGCGCGGCGAGGCGGAGCGGCTGAACCGGGTCAAGGATGAGTTTCTCGCCACCTTGTCACACGAGCTGCGCAATCCCTTGAGCGCCATCCTTGGTTGGGTCAACGTACTACAACGCACGCCGGGGGCGACGCCTGAGATCCTGAAAGGTCTCGAGGTGATCGAACGCAATTCGAGGCTGCAGACGCATCTGATCGCCGATCTGCTGGACTATGCCGGAATGCGCTTCGGCAAGATGAACATGGACATCGTCGCGATCAATCCTGCCGTGGCGCTCCAATCCGCGCACGCCGTCGTCGCGCCGCTGGCCACCGCAAAGAACGTCACGCTGGAATGGAATGTCGCCGATCGGGACGCGCGGGTGATGGGAGATGATGCGCGCCTGCAGCAGATCGTCTGGAACCTGGTCAGCAATGCCGTGAAGTTCACCCCGGCGGGTGGGCGCGTCACCGTGGCCGGCCGCGCGCATCACGGTCACTACGAGATATCGGTAACCGACACCGGCCGCGGCATCAGCGCCGAGTTTCTGCCGCATATTTTTGATCGCTTCAGTCAGCAGGATTCCGGACTGAACAAGAGCTTCGCTGGCCTCGGGATCGGTTTGACGATCGTCAAGCATCTGGTGGAGGTTCACTCCGGCACCATCGAAGCACAGAGCCAGGGCGAGGGGCACGGCACCCGCTTCACGGTGCGCTTCCCGCTGACGCAACAGAATCCGCGGGCTCGGCCCGCCGCGACCGGCGCTGCATTGACCGACCTGACCGTTCTGGTGGTGGAGGATGACCGCGACACGCGGGCATTCATTGCGCGGATTCTAAGCGAAGCCGGCGCCAAGGTGGTGCAGGCCGCCAGTGGCGATGAGGCGCTCGCCGCGATTCAGACCACCATGCCGTCAGTCCTGGTCAGTGATATCGGCATGGCGAAGCAGGACGGATACCAGCTCATCCGCTCCGTGCGTGAGGCGGGCTTCAGTGCGGAGAAACTGCCCGCGATCGCCCTCACCGCCTTTTCGCGGGCGCAGGATCGGGCGGATGCCATCAAGGCTGGATTTCAGACTCATCTCATCAAGCCCATCGAGGCGGAGCGCCTGACGAGCGCCATTGCCGCGCTCGCTCACAAGAGCTGAAGCCTTATGAGAGCATCCCGGCGGTGACGTTGATGGCAAACCCCAGGATCGCGACGTTGAAGAGAAACGAGATAATGCTGTGGATAATGACGATCCGCCGGATTCCGACCTGCGCGGTGGTCACATCCGCGGTCTGGCAGGCCGCTGCGATCGTGAAGGAAAAATAGACGAAGTCCCAGAACACCGGCTCGGGGGTGCGGGGAAACCGCAGCGGCTGGCGGGGGGTGTCTGCGCTGTAGAACATGTCGGCGTAGTGCACCGTGAAAATCGTCGGCACCAGCAACCAGGAGTCGAATATCGTCAGTGACGCGAGCAGCACATGCGCCACTTTCTCCGAGTGTGGCACGCTCTTCAGGGTCGGTAGAAAAGCCACGATTCCCGCAACGCTTAAGATCGCCGCCACGATGACCAGCAGCAGGATCACCGGCGCCGAGGCATCATCCTCGCGGTAGCGCTCGCGCAGCTGACCGGCAGTCAGGCCCGCATGGTGCAGGAAAATCAGCGGCACCAACATCAGGACGGCGACATTCCAGGCTGTAAGCGCCCGGGTCAGCATCTGCCATTGATGCGGCAGCATGAAAAAGACCGCCACGCCGACGATCACGGCAGCCCACAGGCGCACGTGACCGAGCAGCCATGAACGTGCCGGCGCCTGCATCAGCCCCTAAAACTTGAAGGTGTAATCAAGACCGAAGCGGCGCGGCGGCGCCCGCCACAGGAAGCCCCCGGTGGAAAACTCGGCATTGTAGATCTTGTCAGTGAGATTCTTGGACCAGCCGGTCAGCGTCCAATTCTCTCCCTCGACACCCGCGCGCAGGTTGATCAGGTTCACCGGATCACGCGAAGTCAGATCATACGGATCCCACCAGGTGCGCCCGATCAGCTGATAGTCGAAACGGATCGTGCCCGTGAGCCCGTTGCCCAACGGCTGATGGTACTGGGCGCCGGCGTTGACCGTGTCCTTCGTCAGCAGCGGCGGCTTGTTGCCAACGACCGTAGGGTCCTGCATGGCCGTGATCGTGCCGTCGGTGTAGCCGAAGTTCGCGTACAGATCCAGCCGGTCAGTGGCCTTGGCGGCCAGCTCGAGTTCGGCGCCCTTGTACTTGGCATTGAGATTGCCGAGGTTCTGGGTGGAGGTCGTCGAGTCGTAGTAGAAGAAGTAGCCGTTGGTATCCGTGGTGTCGTAAAGGGCCAAGTTTGCGCTCAGCCGCCGGTCGAGGAATTCGGTCTTCGCGCCGACTTCCCAGGTATCGGCCACCTCCGCGTTGAACATGTCGTGAACACCCAGATGCCCGGACGCCGCGGCGATTTCGCCGACCCCGGTCTGGTTGAACCCACCGCTACGGAAGCCGCGGCTCCAGCCCCCATAGAGGGTCACATCGTCGTCCGGCTTGTAGCGCAGGGTGGCCTTGGGTTGCGCCGCGTCCCAGGTATGGCTGCGCACTTCTCCCGTCACGGCGGAAGAAGTCGGCAGAAACTCCTGCGGCGTATCGGTGGTGTTGTTGCGCTGATCCTGGTCATAGCGGATCGCGGCATCAAGCTCCCACTGCGGGTTGAACTCATACGTGGCATCACCGAACACCGCCCAGGCGTTGTTGTTCTGCGAATCGGCGAGGAAGGTGACATTGGTGTTGGTGGCGATGGGATTGGTGGGATCCACCAGCGGTGTCTGGTAGACCGGCGGGATGCCCTGCCCCCGATCGACCAGATTGCCGGTGGAAATGAACCGCTCGGTGTGGACGAAATAGGCGCCCGCGATCCAGGAGAATCCGCCGATCGCGTTGGAAGAGAAGCGCAGTTCCTCGCTGGCGGTCTTCACGTCGATGAACTGGCTCTGGCTCTCATCGAAGGGCCCGCCGTCGGCGGCCGGCAACGACCCATAGTACAGCGGGGCGAAGTAGTTGTAGAAAATGGAACCGGTGACGGGTCTGAAGTCATAGGCGTCGCCGGTGTCGATTTCCTTGGTGCGATTCACGTCCGTGGTCGCCGTGAAGGTGCCAAAGCTCTGCTTGTAATCGAGCTTCAGCGCCACATCCGTGATATCGCGGTAGTCGGCACCGAGATTATTGGTCTGGATCGGGCTGGTCACATCGTTCGCGTTCGGCGGGGAGGAGAAGCTGCTGAAAGGATTGGCCTCATCCAGACGCGGAATCACGTAGTAGTAAGCAGTCGTCTGGACCCGATCGCGGAACAGGCGCAGGTCCGCGCTCAAGTCGTCGCCGGGTTTCCACAACAGCCGCAGCCGGGCCGAGTAATCCTTATAGGGGTCGGCCTTGCGGTCAAGATAGGTGTTCTGCAGGTACCCATCGGTGTTGTAGAAATTCAGCGAGGCGCGGTACTTCAGCGTACCGGCATCATCGATCGGGCCGCTGACGGCCACCTGGGCCTTCTCGGACAGCCCGTTGCCGATGCCGAGCCTGCCACTGCCTTCGAAGTGGTCGGCGAGATCAGCGGTGTTGATGATGATCGCACCGGCGATGGCGTCACGACCATACAAAGCGCCCTGCGGTCCCTTGAGTACCTCGATTTGCTTGATGTCGGTCAGTTCCTGATCGAACTCGTACGGATTGGTCTCCAGCACCCCATCCACCAGTACGGCAACCGACGGCTCGCTGTTGCGCGCCTGCGAGATGCCGCGGATGGTGATGAAGGAGTTACCGACATTCTGCACTTCGACCAGGGTCATGTTCGGCACCATGGAGACGAAGTCACGGGCCATCTCTATGCCCGCCGCCTCGATCGTCTGTGCCGTGAAGGCGTCTACGGTCGCCGGCACGTCGTGCAGCGTCTCATCGCGCTTGCGCGCGGTCACCACGACTTCCTGCAGCTGATCCGCTGAATTGGCCTGCGTCGCGGCCGGTTCGCTCTGTGCCTGAGCCGGCACACTGAGCATGGAAATGCCTGGCACCGCTGCCAGGACCGCCCATCGGGCTGCCGATCTGAACATGAGACCCCCCCTCTGTTTCGATCCTTCGAACCGCGCACGCCTCCTGGCAGGCAAAGGTCTTCTTTTTTCGGATATCGAATATTACGTCGATATACGAATTATTAGCGAATCATACTGGACCGGGGCGGCTGCCGTGGTCAAGTTACGTCCGTCGGCTTTCTGAATGCGCTACCGTTGGCGCCAAGTGCCAAGGGGCACTGCGGCGTGTGATGAGGCGATGACCGGCGCATTTCCACAACGAATTGTGTGTCTGACAGAAGAGCCCACCGAGGTTCTCTACGCGCTCGGCGAGCAGGAGCGCATTGTCGGCATTTCCGGTTTCACGGTGCGCCCGACGCGCGCGCGCAAGGAAAAGCCCCGGGTGTCCGCGTTCACGAGTGCCAGGATCGATCGTATCCTGGCGCTGGAGCCCGACTTCGTCGTTGGCTTTTCCGACATCCAGGCCGACATCGCCCAGGCGCTGATCAAGGCCGGAATCGAGGTGTGGATCAGCAATCACCGCTCGGTCGCAGGAATCCTCGCCTACATTCGTCGACTGGGCGCCATGGTTGGCGCGGCCGGGGCCGCGGAACGGTATGCGCAATCACTGGAACAGAATGTGGCACGGGTCAGGCTTCGGTCCGCCACCTTCAGCCGTCGGCCGCGAGTCTACTTCGAGGAATGGGACGAGCCGGCGATCACCGGCATCCGGTGGGTCAGCGAGCTTGTCGAAATCGCGGGCGGCGATGACATTTTCGCCGAGCGGATGGCAGGCGGCGCACTCGCCAAGAACCGCATAATCAGTGATCCGATGGAAATCATCCGGCGCTCACCGGATGTGATTTTCGGCTCCTGGTGCGGCGAGCGCTTCCGGCCGGAACGGGTGCGCGCACGGCCCGGCTGGGAGCATATTCCGGCGGTGCGCGACGGGGAGCTGCACGAGATCAAGTCGCCGCTCATCCTGCAGCCCGGGCCCGCTGCGCTGAGCGATGGGCTCGAAGCACTCCACCAGGTGGTGCACAACTGGGTCGAGCGACAGGGCGCGTTGCCGGGCAGATAGGACCGTTACTTCGTTATTAAGGGGGACATCGACATGCGAACTTCATGCTTAGCAGCCGTCTCAGTGGCTGTGTTGGGTGCCACGGTGGCGCTGGCGCAGACACCCCAGAGGACCGAGGGTCCGGGATTGAAGGCACAGGAGGACGCGCGCTACCAGGTCGAGATCGCCCTGTGCAAGAATCACCACCCGGTGATCCGCAAACCCGGCGCCGCAGGAGGCCAACCCCCGCCGGCAAGTCCTGCGGCCTTCGAGGCGCCCGCGCAGGTACAGACCATCCCGGGTGTGGTCGCAGCCGGCGAGCACTGGCGCTCGGTGTGGCACGAATCGGGCAATAACGCCGACGGCATCGTTGCCACGCCCGAGGGGGTACTGGTGGCCCAGCAGGACAGCAGCGATGTCGTCCTCGTCAATGCGGCCGGCCACGCAAAAGTGGTCTACAAGGACACGAATACCGGTGGGGCGGTGTCAATCAACAAGCAGCGGCAGACCTTCGTCGTGGAGCGCGGCCTGCACCAGGCGATCCGGGAGGTCGCGCCCGATCGCAAGCTGCTCGCCGACACGATCGACGGCGACTCGCTCGATTGTCTGGGCAGTGGCGGCCTCAACGATCTGACGGCCGCGGCCAATGGTGGCGTGTACTTCACCCTGGGGAACCTTTATTACGCTGCACCGGGCGGCGCCATCACTCGCCAAGGTGCGGTCACCGGCACCAACGGCATCATCCTGAGCCCTGACGAGAAGCGCTTGTACGTGACCAGCGGCAGCTTCGGTCAACCAGGCAACCTGGTGGTATTCGACGTTCAGCCCGATGGCACACTGGCCAACGAACGGGTGTTCGCGCACCTGACCGGCGGCGGCGACGGCAGCGCCGTCGACTCCGAGGGCCGCATCTATGTGAGCAGCGGCACGGTGATCGACGTCATCTCCCCTGCCGATGGGCGCCTGCTGGGCGTCATCCCGCTTCCCCAGGGTGACGATGTGATCAGCCTGTCCTTCGGCGGTCCCGGCAAGCGGACGTTGTATGCAGTCGCTCTCAATCACACCTATGCCAAGGGCGGCCTCGGGCTGCCGAGCGACCACGTGATGGGCGGCCAGGGCGGCGAGCTGGTCGCGATCCGCATGCTTGCGCAGGGCTACCCGGAGCGCGCGAAGTAGCGACCCGCGTCGACAAATCAACCGTGCGTTTTATGATGTACAGTCAGCTCGCGAAACTTGGGGGGCCTGGTGAATGCTGCAGGATGAGCGTCTGAACCGCCGAAGATTCATCGGCGCGGGAGGCATTGCGCTGGCGTTCGCGACAGTGCCAGTGTCGTGGGGGCTTACCGAGGAGTCCTTGACCCCGTATCGCGCCCTCTACGACGAGCGATTCGAGGCGGGACTCGCGTTTTCGGCTGAAGCGGGCCACCGCGGCTGGATCACCCGGGCAATCCGCGGTGACATCACGACGGTGTGGTTTCGTGAACTTTCGCCGCGCTGGCGAAAGAGCCCCGCGATGATCACTGG
>Ga0302310_10000742_pt1 | contig 29185 bp, 32 predicted proteins | sample III_Palsa_N1_2_FD_200451 | JGI IMG/M metagenome (GOLD analysis project Ga0302310, IMG submission 200451) | Peat permafrost microbial communities from Stordalen Mire near Abisko, Sweden - III_Palsa_N1_2 | ecosystem: Environmental > Terrestrial > Soil > Palsa > Peat permafrost | place: Sweden...
TTCTCCCAGGTCTCCCGGCTCACCGGTGGAAGACGGTCTAGATCATCATTCATTGGGTTAACACCTTCACGTGCACAGTGCGCTTGCGCGGTCCATCAAATTCCCAGAAGAAAATCTTCTGGGAATGGCCTAAGCCAAGTTTCCCGTCCTCGAGGTAGAACATGCGTGAATGGCCCACAATCGACGCCTTGATGTGACCGGCGGCGTCTTGCGGCGTGTCGTACTGATGCTTGAAGTCGACGCGGGTCGGTATTAGGCGACTCAACTCATCCTGTACGTCCTCCAGCCCCAGGGGATCCCACGGGGAGACCACGGTGATTGCGGCCGTGGAGTGCGGTACAGAGACCAGCACTAAACCCGCGCGAGCGCCGCTTTCGTCTAAGGCCGCTTCAGCCAGCGGCGTAATATCGTAGAGACCGTTGCGATCGGTCTCGAGAGTGAAGGTTTTCAGCATGGTTTCCTCTACGAGCCCGATTCAATGCTGCTGCCGCGCACCAAGGCGGCGTCCTGCGCGCCACGCCAGGGGCCAGTTAGACCCCGGAAATGAACGCTGCCGCGCCGCAATGCCGCATGGGCAGCGAGCAGTGTCGCCGGTACGGCGTGCAGAAGGGGTGCAAAAAACTCGTCTACCTCACGAAGCATTAGACTGTGCCCCGGGGGCGCAAAGTCCGCGGAGTCCGTTATGACGAGGTAAGGGCGTCCCAGCGGCGGGAGGATGCGGGCGAGTTCCTGTGTGCGGGTCCGGGACAGGGCTTGGGAAGGCGCGAAGATGATCGCAGGGACGCGCTGCGGGTCGTCCACGAAGTAATTCAGATGATGAAACTCTTCGACGTCCTGCGCAGCCGCGTGCAGACCCGCCGCTTCGACAAGCTTCGCCGCGGCAAAATGGGCCGACGCCAGCGCAGGACCGCTACCGATGCAGTCCACCGCAAATACCGAATCCCAGCTGCGGACAAATTCTGCCACCGGTTCGACGCACTGCGCCGCCATCCGGGTGAGCGGCTCGTTGAGCAGTACGAGGTCGCGGCGTAGTCGGTCGGCCTGCTCCATCGTCATGCACATCAACATCTCGGCGATACGGATCCCCAGGTGCAGTGCGCCAAGCAGGGATGCGACATAGCTGCGCCCTCCCGGTCCGCTGCCGGCAGACGGAATAGCGATATTGAGGATCCTTTCCGCGGATTGGCCAAGTCGGCTGTCGTTGTCTCCGGTGACGGCGACCGTTAGCGCCCCGAACCTGCGCAGACGCTGCACGGCTTCGATTAGCCGCGCCACTTCCCCGGAGCTGCTGATGGCAATGACCAGCAATCCTCGAGTGCGTCCGGAGCGCGGCGGGCGACCATTATCGACATAGCGCGACGCCTCCATAGACACCATGGCGTTTACCGGCAGGCCGGTCCAGGCGCGCAATGCCGGGGCCACCGCCAGCGCCGCAAAAAACGAGTCGCCCGAGCCGGTCAGGATAATCTGCCGCACCGCATACACATCCTCCATGCGCAGCAGCAGTCGCGCGCGCCCAGCAATGGTGTCCGATTCGGTCCTGACCAGCTCGCCGAGACTTCGCGTTTGCTCGCAGAACGCTTCGAATTGTTCTTGCATGCCCTGGGGCCCTTTGTACTTGCCGAGAGGTACTATAGTATAGACCTCACCACTTGTGCAGGTGGTCGTACCCGATCGCCACAGGATTTGCAGACATGACAGTACTGGTTGCCGGCAATGCGGCCCACTTTGACCTGATTTTGCAGGCCGACAGGCAGCCGGGGGCTTCCGAGGTGGCGACGTTGACGGGGGGGCCGGGTACCCGCGGGACGTGGTTCCCGGGGGGCGCCGCGCGCACGATCGCGCTGGCCATCCGGGCCCAGGGAGTGCCTGTCAGGCTGTGGTATCCCCACCCGGTCCACACCGACGATACCAGTGATCTCGCGCTACTGCGTCGCGCGGGAATTGATATATCCCTGCTCCCGGCGGTCGCCGCAGATGCGGGCCGGTGTGTTCTGGTGTACTCGCCGCGAGGCCGGCAGGCTTGGTCCACACCCCCCGCGGCGGCGCTCCCTGCGAATCTCAATGCACTCTTTGGGGGTGTCACGCACCTGGTGATCGCGCCCGCGTGGGGTGAGTGGGCGCAGCACCTGATCGCCGAGGCCGAACGGCACAATCTTCCCTGTTCGCTGATCGGCGAAGTGGCGTCGCAACTGTCGCAGCAGCGCTGGCACACGGTTATCGTGGATGAGTCTCAGCGCGACTCATTCCAGTCCCTTGCGGCGACCACGCTCGTGGTGACGCGCGGCGCAGCAGGAGCGCGCGTGACGGAGAGTGGTCAAACCTACGAGATCGCTGCCGTGAAGGCGGATGTCGTGGATACCACAGGCGCAGGCGACACCTTCGGGGGCACGTTCCTGGCGCGACGGCTGTGCGGCGATACCGTCGAGGCGGCTGCCGCCGCCGCCGCCGCCCACGCGGCGCGAACCTGCCAAAGCTGGGGCGCCTGGAGCAGCTTCGTCGATCAACCTGTTGCGACGCCGAACGTAGAACGTGGGTCGCGCGTTCGCGGTGCACTCGCCGCAACTGCCTGCGGCGACGCATTCGGCATGCCCAATTCATTTCTGCGTGCCCCGGTATGGCGAACCGCGATGGAGCCCGGGCCGGCCAATAGTCCATATCACGCCGGATATCCAGCCGGACGCATAACCGACGACACCGAGCAGGCCCTCGCGCTGACCGATGCCCTTGAGGAGGGGTTCAGCGCCGCCGTTGTCGCTGCGCACCTCAACAAGTGGTTCGTCAGTGTCGGCGGCGAGCACTCACTGGCTGTTGGGCCGAGCACCAAGCGGGCGCTGATGGCCTATCAGGCCGGCACTCCGGTGGAGGAGATCGGGCTTTCCGGCGTAACCAATGGCGCGGCGATGCGCATCGCGCCCATCGGTGTATATGGCGCCCTGGCGGGTCTGTCTCTTGAGCAGCTGGCGGATGTGGTGGCCATTGCTTGCATGCCCACGCATGCCACCAGTCCGGCGAATTCCGGTGCCACCGCACTGGCGGCAGCGATTGCCGCCGGCATCAGTGGTGGCAGTTGGGCGCAGGTGATGACAGCGGCTGCCGCCGGAGCCAAGGCGGGCGAACGACGCGGCCGGTGGATCTACGCCGCGGATGTCGCAGCACGTATCGGCTTGGCGCGGCAACTGGCGGCGGGTGCGCGCTCCAAGACCGAGGTCGCAACTCTCATGTCCGAGATCATCGGCGCTGGCGAGCCATCCACGGAATCCGTGCCGGCCGCCATCGGTATTGCGGATTACGCGAGAGGGGACCCGCAATTGGCCATCGAAATATCCGGAAACCTGCGTGGTGACACGGACACGATCGCAGCAATGTCTGGCGCCGTCTGTGGCGCCTTTGCGGGTGAGGATGCACTACCGCGGGCGTGGCGGGACCTGGTCGCGAAGGCCAATAACCTGGACATCAACCGCTGGGCAGAGCGTCTCACGGCAGCGGCGCAGAAATCATCCTGAGGACGGACATGAACCACAAGACAGAAGTGCGCGAACGGGTTTGGGCTGAACTGAGTAAGGTCGCCGTGGCGGACAGCAGATTCCACTTCGATTTCGGCGAATTCATCGCCGACTTTGCGGGGGGCGATGCTGCCTGCGCGCGTCTGACCGCCCACGCCTACTACCGCGACGCCAAGCTCATTTTCATCGCGCCGGACAACTGCATCGAGCGGCTGCGCCTGCAGGCCCTGCGCGACGGCAAGCTGGTGCTGATGACCACATACTCCATCAAGCGTGGCTTCTGGGTGCTGGATCCAGCCAGGATCGCGGCCGCCGATTACGCCTATGCATCGACCCTGGACGGCATGGAGCGCTGTGGTCAGCGCGTGACGTTGGCACAGATCGCGGGGATGCAGGCGGTGGATTACATGGTTACAGGCACGGGGGCCATCAATCATGAGGGGGTGCGATTCGGCAAAGGACACGGGTTCTTCGATGCCGAATGGGGAATGCTGTATCAACTCGGACGGGTCAACGCGCAGACCAAGGTGGCGGCGATCGTCCACGACTGCCAGGTGCTTTCCGAGACGTTGTACCCAGATGTCTTTGACACCGTGGCAGACGTCATATTCACGCCCACCCGTACGATCGAGGTTACAGCACCGCACAAGCCGACCTGCGGAATCCTCTGGGACCGCCTGGACCCCCACATGTACGCTACGATTCCGCCACTTCAGGAGCTGCGGGGTATGGGGTTGTGAAAAAGGTCCTGATCGACACCGATCCCGGAATCGATGATGCGCTGGCCATAATGCTGGCTTTGCAATCCGGCGTGCTGGACGTAAAAGCGATCACGACTGTCTCCGGTAATCTGCAGGCGGATCGGTGTTCGCTAAACGCGCGTAAGGTGCTGGACTTGGTGGGTGCAGGTGATATTCCGGTTGCCCGTGGGCCGCAGCATCCTTTGACGCGCCGTTACCCGAAGGATCCGTTCTCTCACGGTGACGACGGGTTGGCAAACCTGGATCTGCCCCCCACGAAGCGGCCGGAGGATCCAAGATTCGCGGCCGAGATGATCGTGGAAATGGCGAATCGGCATGCCGGGGACCTCACTCTGATTGCCCTAGGGCCGCTGACCAATGTGGCCCTGGCATGCCTTTGCGATGCCACGCTGCCGCGCAAGGTATCGTCACTGGTGGCGATCGGGGGTGCGTTCGGTTTCAACAAAGAAAGCTCCACGCGCGCAACTGGCGACAATCCAGTGAGCGAGTGGAATATCTATGTTGATCCGGAGGCTGCCCGGATCGTGTTCGAAGCCGGTTTTGCACTCACGGCAATCGGCTTGGACGTGGCGACGCATGACAGTATGGCCGTCACTCCTGCGCTGTCCGCTCAGCTGGCGGCCTCGAAGCGTCGATCAGCTTGGTTCCTGCAGGGGGTTTTGAATTTCCTTGAAAGGAGGGGATTCAAATCATACTGCGCGTTGATCGACTCACTCGCGGTCGCGGCGGTGATCGACCCGGGGGTCATTCGCACGGAGAAAATCCGGGTTGGCATAGAAACCAAAGGCGATCTCACGACGGGCCAAACCGTCGTCGACCGCCGGGAGAATTTTGCCTGGAAGCATCTGCCGCTCATCAATGCGGCCGCTCAATTCGATAGTGAGCGGTTCTTGACTCTGTTGGGGTCGATAATTGCCTGAGATCCTCCCTTCGTCGATGACTTTGTAGACGATGAAGGAATCCGCCAAGGATGGGCCTTTGCGTTGGAGCAGCTCGGAATTGTTTCCGCGCGTTTATGGCGCCGACACAAATGAAATTCAACAAGTAGGCGAAAGTGGTAGCAGGGGCTCGATTCGGCAATTACATGCACGACTGCCGCGCAGGCCGATCAGCTGGGAATTGGTTGCGTCTTCACTTCCTTGAGATCGCGTCCAGCATACGTTGCCGCAAGTCTCCTTGCTCGATATTGAGGTTCGTATCCAGGTCCGCTGCGTACAGCGATTTAAGGTAGGCCGCGTCTGATGCGGTGAGTGCATCGGGGGGTGCGGCACAATCCTTACCAAAGACCTTAAGAATACTGAGCAATTGACTGCAGTTATCCAGCGAGGCGATGTGAGTGAGTGCAAGCGGCTGGATGGCAGATGGTGGTTGCGGCACTCCTAGCTCTGCGCCTCCGCCCGCCGAGGGTGGGCCGCGACCTGCACCCATTTTCGGCGGCTGAAGGCCATTCAGCGTGCGCGAGCCGGTAACGTACCATGCTTGAATTGGGTGGGTGAACGTAGTGGCTTCTTTGACCTTGGATGTTGGGTAGTAGCCGAGCAGGGAGCGGTACTTTTGCGTGATGCCTTCAAGAGCCAGTTTTATGATCCCGTTCGAGACGAAATCTCGGTGAGGACCTTGCAGGCCGGTAACCTTCGGACAGACGTCTTCACGCCAACGGCCAATTTGGCTGATGACCGCGCTAGGCTCAGCATGCGATTCTATGAATTGATTGACCACATGATTAAGAGTGCGCTTGTCAAACTTGCCGATGACCGTCACTTCTGGAAGGGGCGGAACGTTCGCCGACCCGAGTTGTTCAGGGGGCGGGGCGCCGCCCGGCGCCGCGAAGGCGAAATGGGCTAGATCGAGCGCGTAGATGCCGAGTGACAGCCAAGCAAGGATGCTTGGCAAGAATTGGCGCACGGTGGAAGTCCGCATGTTCGTTCGAATTGCGACGCCTTGACGATTCCATTAACGCCCAAAATTCGGGCCATTCTCGGCCAGGTACCGGGCTCTTGGAAAATCAATGGCCTGGTGAGAAGGGGCGATCCTCTCTCAGAGACACACTGTAGCTCCCTGAAACAACGACTGTTCCATTATGGAACACTAGAATGTAGCCGCAGACCCGTCGTCCTTTCATCAGCGGCACCCGCCCGCCAAGAATCCGCGCGCGGTGCTTGATGACACCAACGCCCGCGCGCAATTTGCGGTCGCGTCTGGCGAACGGGTCATCATGCTGGTCCCCATTAACTGCCACCCTCGCAATGTGAGCCCAAATCGATCGATAAGCGAATCAGATTATCTAACACGTACGAATAGGTATTCCATCAGGACTGGTTGCAGTCGAGAAACACTTGAGCCGACGGTTTGCTTGAATTCATGGACCGGTCGACGGCCGGCTGGTGCATCGGCAATGTTGAATACCCAGGAGCGTCGACGGACACCACCGAGTTCCAGCAGGCACCTCGGTTAATACGTACGGCGAAGCGGAGGTTCCAGCGCTAGAGTCGCACTTTGGTCTGTCATCGAGGTCGCTTATCAGGATGATCCCATGAAGATCTGGAGTGCACTTGCGCTATTGCTCCTGTACACGACTCGCGTTACGGCGCACCACGCCGAGGCGACGTTTGATCACAAGAAGCTTGCGACCGTGCCCGGTATGGTCAAAGAATTCTTGTGGGCCAATCCTCATGCGTTGATCTATCTCGAGGTAACCGGTGCCGGTGGCCAGATCGATGTGAATGTCTTTGAGGGCGGCTCGGTGAATGCCATGAGGCGCTACGGCTGGTCCGCCGGCTCGCTGAAACCGGGCGAGAAGGTGACCATTGACTACCACCCACGTCGTGACCAGAGACCAGGCGGCATGTTGGTCGCGGCGACACTGCCCGATGGCAAGAAGCTCACGTGGCAGCCCTCGATGCCATGATGGAAACATTTAGTGTCCAGCCCGAGGCGGGCGGCACCGGATACCTGGTTGACTAACAGAAACACGCTGAACGTGTCACCCGATCGCCTATCAAAATGACACCATGTTAAACAAGCGTGTATTGGCAAGCCGGAACCTCAACCGGTACTGCGTTCGTCTTGGGCTCGCAAGTCTCGTCGGTGTCCTCGGCATATCGACGGTACTCGCGCAACAGTCCGGTGGACCGCAAGCGACCACCTCAGCGGACAATCCGTCGACGACAGCTGCGACCACAGATGAGATTCAAGAAGTGGTCGTGACCGCATTGCGACGTGGCCTGATCGGAACAGCCACCACAGCCAGCGAAGGCGTCGTGGTCAATGATGAGCTTGCCCTCACGCCGGCCTTCCGTCCCGGACAACTTCTCGAAACCGTGCCTGGACTCGTCGTCACCTCCCATAGTGGGGAGGGAAAAGCCAATCAGTATTTGATGCGTGGCTTCAACCTCGATCACGGGACTAACCTCGGCACCTACGTCGATGGCATGCCGATCAACGAGCCGACTAACGCGCATGGGCAGGGTTATACGGATCTGAACTTCATGATCCCGGAACTTGCGACCAACATTCGATACACGAAGGGCACCTACTACGCCGGCGAAGGCGATTTCTCCTCGGTCGGCTCCGTCCACATTAGTTACCTCAATGAGATCGATCCCCGGGCGACGGCCATCATCGGCACTCTTGGCTTTCAGCGCATCCTCAGCGCCGACTCGGTGGCGATTGGCAATGGCCAGCTGCTTGGTGCGCTCGAGGCTCAGCACTATAACGGCCCCTGGGACCATCCGGATGATCAACGGAAGATCAACGCCGTCTTTCGATATAGCGACGGGGACGATCGCGATGGCTATTCACTCACTGGCATGTTCTACCATGGCCTATGGAACGCCACCACGGACCAGCCCGTTCGCGCGATCACGGCGGGCCTCATCGACCAGTTCGGGTCGCTGGACCCGTCCGATGGCGGTCAGGCACAGCGTGGCAGCGTCTCGGCGCAGTACTTCAAGCGTGTGGGCGAAGGGCAGCTCGACGCGAACGCCTACTTCATCAGCAACCGCTTCACGCTGTGGAATGACTTCACACACTTCCTCGTGGATCCCGTCAACGGCGATCAGGAGGCGCAGCATGAGGACCGCAGCACGGCTGGGGGTGCGATCAAATACTCGCGCACCGAACCGCTGTTAGGGATCAATACCGACTGGGTTGCCGGTGCGCAACTGCGCTTTGACTACGTGGATGTCTCACGGCTACCCACGAGGCGGCGGGAGCCCCTTGTCGCAGCCGACGATCCCTTGAGTTTCAGCGAGTCCGACAATGCCCACGTTGGCGACACTGGTCTATATGCGGAGGCGACGACCCATTGGAACCCCTGGTTCAGGACCGTCATAGGTCTACGCGAGGAATACTATTCGGGAAGTGATTCGGGAACGAACCCGGGCAGGGCCCACGAGTCGCTGTTGCAACCCAAGGGCAGTCTCATTGTCACACCCGTCGACACCACGGAAGTCTACTTCAGCGCGGGTAAAGGTTTTCATAGCGATGACCTGCGTGGCGTGAATCAGGGGATGCTTACCGGCACTGCCGCGGCACCGCTCCTGGCATCACAAATCGGGGAAGAGATCGGCATTCGTCAGCAGTTCACACGCAAGGTGACCGTGACGCTCGCACTATTCAATCTCGATGCCCAATCGGAGACCACCTATAACGCTGACATTGGCCAGGACAATGCGGGCCCCGCGAGCCGGCGGCGAGGTTTCGAGTTGAATGTGACCTACCAGGCGCTACGGTGGCTCGAGTTCTACGGAAGCTATTCCGGGAATCATGCGCGCTTCAAGGCGCCGTTCGATGATGGTACCGGTCACGTGGGGGAGTACCTGCCGAACGCACCCTTCGCGACAGGCTCGTTCGCCGCCTACATCAAGAATCTGGGCCCCTGGAGCGGTGGGTTGGAATACCGCTATCTGGGAGCGTATCCGCTGTCCTCAGATGACGTGATTCAAGGGTCCGGCTACGGCGAATGGAACGGTGACTTCCGGTACGCCTTCGCGAGCGGCTGGACGGGTGGACTCGGTCTGTACAACATACTTGACGTTCACGCCAATGCGGCGGAGTTCTGGTACATCGACCGGCTGCCCGGCGAGCCTGCTGCGGGCGTCGCGGATCGGCATGTACACCCGCTCGAACCCCGCACTGTTCGCTTCACAGTGTCCAAGAGCTTCTGATCAGATAGCGTTCCCGTCCACCATTACCGGAGTCCGGGATCGTTTTTTGGGCGCGGCTGGTTTGCGTTTAGATTGGCAGGGGGGGGCAGGATTACAGAGTCGCCTACTATCATTCGCTGGTGCTTAGCTGGCTGATTATTCAAGAACTTAGACTCCTCTTCTCGAAGCGCTCGCCATTTTCCCGCATGCGATCAAGGGCGCAGGCCTAAGTTGACTCCGGTAAGGACATTCCATACAGTAAGGAAGATCCTTACAGCGGAGAATCGTGTGATCACGAGCAAGCTGACTAGCAAGGCACAGACGACCATTCCTCAGCCCATACGTGTGGCCTTGAAGCTGAAAGAAGGGGACGAGCTCGTCTATGAGATCCGGGGCGAGCAGGTGGTTCTCACGAAGGCCCGCCACGTCTCCGAGGGCGATGACCCATTCCGGACGTTCGGTGAGTGGAATTCGGCCGCAGACCGCAAGGCGTATGGTGACCTTTAGTCAAGGTGATGTCGTTAAGGTTCCGTTTCCATACACGGACCGGTCCACTCGCCAGTCCCGTCCTGCCCTCGTCGTTTCCGTACCAAGCCTGGAAGACGCTCATGGACTCATGTGGGTGGTCATGATCACGAGCGCGGAAAATCGTGGCTGGCCGGGCGATATCGTGATCACTGCCCTCTCTCGCGCGGGTCTGCCTGCACCTTCAGTGATTCGCCCCGCCAAGATCGCCACAATCGATGCCTCGGACGCAACAAAGCTCGGTACGATCTCTGCAGCCGTGATCCCGCAAGTACTAGACCGCGTCGGTCGTACGCTTGGCATGACGGATTGAACGATGCCGTCGGCTGTCGGTGGAACAAATACGGCGACCAGCAACAGAGCCCAGTCAGCACAATGCCCGCGAGGGCGGGGCGTGCATCTGCATTGATTGGTAGCGGGGGAACGCTCCGACCGGAATCACGCACCCCGATCATCACGGCTGTCGTGAGCCTTTTGCGCGCCGCTTAGGGTGTGCGGAGACGGCACCCTTAACCACTCGCCATGGGCTAGGCGCCGAGATCGGTCCCCGGGTCTAGCTCGCCCCGGCATCGGTAGAAAGCCCAAGGCTGGGCCGATGGGGTGGCTGTTACTTCTACTGTAGCGGTGGGGCGACGTGACACCGATGTTCAGGTCCTATTTTCGCAGCGCCGCCGACTGTGGTGACCAATTGTTCATTGCACGGAAGCCGTCATTCGCCTGCGTACTCTTTAACCAACGGTCGAATCTAAACAGATCCGCCAAAACTGCTCTCGAATGACCGCCTTAGTGCTAATCAGATCGGAGAAGACCAGCGGAGTTTGCGGCCCGCTTCCTGCGAACCCGAATGAGATGGCGTACTAGCCATTCGGGCGCGCCAAGCTTGCGCATCTCACTGGCCGCGCGCTGGGTGAAGCTTTCATCAGAAAAGCACTTTGAGTCGATGGTCAATTGTCGGCGACATCGATCTACCTCGGCCTCCGCGCCCGGAAGCCGTTGCATGGTAAGCAAGGATGCTTTGATACACACCATCTCGACTCGGTAACGAAGCGGCTCATCGCGCCGAATGCCGAGTTGGAAGAGCCGTCCATGCGTGGCCTCGTGCACCAGAGCACATGCCACCGTCGCCGGTGTCGTGTCTGGCGCGAGCATAAACTTCTCGCGCAGTTGGCAAATTCCGGTGTCCGAGTTGTAGCTGGCCTTGGTGGAATCAATTCCGAAGATAAGAATGCCTTCGAGTGAACTTCTCACGCGCCCGTAACGGCCCGGAGCGCTTGCATTTAATTGGTTCAGTGCATCATCAAGCCGCTTATATAGCAGCGGTCTTTCTTCAGTTCGTGCCAGTGGCGTCCAAACAGCCAAGCCGTGTGATGCGTGCTTTGGACTTAGCCACCTCATCAGGCGGAAATTGAAATTCATCTGTTGATGCTGCTACGGAGCGATTCTGGAGGTGGTATGCCACCTTGGAGTCCGGCCTCAAGCATATCGCCGAATCTGGTAACCGACCTCTGGGAGACTATAAAGCGAGAATTGGGTCTGATATTGGGCTCGCCGATGTCGGAAGGCGCCGTTCCGCGGTGGGGTTCAAGGTGCGGTAAACAGACCGGCTACGCTGCTCAAGGCGCGCCCTTTGATCAAGGACGGGTTAGGGTCCGGAGTTGTCGCTTACCTTGCAATGCCGCAATGACGATAATATTCAGATGGCCTAGGTCTCCGGCCGGCCAACTCCGGTCATTGACGATGACGAGATGGGCGCGTGGAAGCAGCCGCCCGCAGCTTGCGGTAGGCTATCGGAAGCCACAAATGAGCCCACCAATGGCCACCCCCTCCGAACCAGCGAATTCCGAGCAGCGAGGTGATAATTCAGTCGCTCCGCTGCCCCCAGTTGCAGAAACACCCGCCCCCCTGGAGACCCCAGCGCCAATGCTAGACGTTCACGCGCCCCATGCAGGAATCCACACGTGGTCGGAGTTCCTCATCCACATTACAACTATCGTTATTGGGCTCCTCATCGCCGTTGGACTCGAACAAACGGTTGAGTATTTCCACCATCGTAATCAGGTCGCCGAAATTCGCGAATCCTTGAGTTTGGAGCGTCGGTTCAACATCAATCGATTCGCAGTCATTAGGGACGAATTTCACCGGTTTGTGCCAAAGCTGGAAAACAACCTGGCCGTGTTCCAATACCTTCGCTCGCACCCGAATGCCCCAACCGCGGATTGGCCAGGCAAGTTGGATTGGCTGTCGATGAATGTGTCATTCCTGGATACGGCTTGGATAACGGCGCAGCAAAGCACGACACTTCAGTATATGCCTCGCGCTGAGGTCAAGCGTGACGCAGAACTTTACAGGCGGCTGCACGACGCCAGCGCCACTATCGACGATGCGCAAGGAGCGCTAAATCAAGCACGCAGATTTGCGATTCAGGACCCAGACCCGTCGCATCTTTCGATTGCGCAGCTCGAGCGACAAATCGATCTGACCATGGATGTCCTGCTCCAGTATGCGATGGTCGCCAGAGCTCAAAACAACCTCGCCGCGAGATTCTCCGATTTTGGACCGTCTCTTGGACGGGACGACGCGTACGGTATTCTTCACGCTACGACGGATCCTGGCGACCAAAAGGCGATTTCTGCCTTGCTTGAGCGGATAGAGCGTATGGAACCAAGTGATTGAGCTGCTCCACGGTCGTCGAATCCAACGCACCCCTGTTAAGGGCCGCAGCAACCGGCAAATTAGGAGCCGCGCCCTACTTGCAGACTTTCCCTAAGCGGACCTTCGTGATCGGCTCCTCCGGGTCAGGAAGCGACCGTAGGCTCTGAGAGCAAACTGATTGGCCCTGCAACCGGAGGAGTCAGTCATGGATCAAACTCATTGCGCGGCGGTCAGCCGGGAACCATGGAACAAGGGAAAAATCGTCGGCCAGAAGGCGCCACTGAAGCTTAGGGAAATCTGGGCAATCCGGGTCCGCCTAAACTTGCCGGCCGTCGTCGAGAGTTGGCACTTTTCAATCTCGCCATCAATAGTAAACTGCGCGCCTGTGACCTGGTTCAGCTGCGTGTCCGTGATGTCTGCCACGGTACCAGCATGGCTTCCCGGGCCATCGTGATGCAACAGAAGACACAGCGCCCGGTCCAATTCGAGATTACAGAGCCGACCCGGGAGTCTGTCAGCGCCTGGATCGCACACGCCGGGTTGGCATCAGAGGACTCGCTCCTTCCGAGCCGACTGAGTGGATCAGTGCACCTTTCTACCCGGCAGTACGCCAGGATTGTGGACTCGTGGGTCGCGCAGCTCGGTTTGGACGCTGCTAATTATGGTACACATACGCCGCGACGCACCAAGGCGACCCTGATTTACCGCCGTACCAAGAACCTTCGAGCGGTGCAGCTGCTGCTTGGCCACACCAAGCTCGAAAGCACCGTTGGTTACCTCGGGATAGAGGTCAATGATGCACTCGAAATGGCAGAGCAGACCGAGGTGTAACCCATCTCAGGCCGGTCAGCGGCGGTCGCTGACCGGCCAAACGCGGCCTGTGACCGATCAGTTTTACCATCCGGTTAGCTGCCAGTCGCCGTCTCGTCTACCATCGCGGAAGGTACAAGTCGTTGGTAAGTGATTATGTCGGCCAATAGGCATGCACATGTGATTGACGAAACCGCCTCGGTGGCCATGCTCAATTTAGCGACGGAACTCTTGGATGATGGCGAATCCGTCGTGGTCCTCGATGGCGAGGTCGCCCTTCGCGGAACTCCTCAGCGTCGGCTCGGGGTCAGGAGTTGCCGGTTTGTTTGCGATGCGGCAACGACGTAATAGACGGATGGTCTAAGTCTCCGACCGGCCAGGAGCGGCCGCTCGAGGGAAGTGTCCGTATTTCTCCGGAGCGGTCATTCGCGGCGCCTCAGGGCCAACGCTTCTCCCGGCAGTCCCCAAATGCCCTGCAACAGCCGAAATATCACGCGTCTGCCCTGCAAGGCGTTACACCTGCACGTAAGACGCGCCTCGTTGCCGGTGAAGGAGTCGACTACGACAAAGGTCGCAGGAGATTTTAGGACGGCGAGCCGCTACGCCATGGCTGCAACCGTTCCTGCCTTGCCCTTGTCAATGCAACCCCAGACGGTGAAGCCGATGAAGGCGGCAAGCGCGACCACTGGCACGGCGAGATCGAGCTGAACACCAAGGTCGAGTCGGTGAGCCCAAATCGCCATGGCTACGACCGTCAGGCCCGCCGGCACAATCAGCGGCCATCCGCTATGTCCCATGTCGTGCAGACGCCGGGTATACAGGACGACTGCGGGGTACAACAATACCAATACCATCCAAGAGTTGTATGGGCCTGGACCCGAATGCGTGTAGTCCAACACGGCGATCGCCAGGGGGATCACGGCGGCCATGAAGTGTTTGCGCGAGGTACGGCCATGTGAAAACACGTACAACGAGTCGAAGGTCAGGGCTTGCTCAGATTCCCCGAGCGTCAGTACACGACGCTGCAATGCATCCCGGTAGAAGCCGAAATAGGCCAGCATCAGTAGGCCGTTTAGGGCAAGGGCCGCGACCGCCAGCAATAACGACAGAGGCTCATGTTCGAGCAGCGCCCAGAATAGTGCACACACCGAAGTCGGCATTACCACGCACAGCGCAGCCGGGGCGAATACGCCAGTCAATATGAAGGCGCCCGTGATCAGTTGAATCAGCATCGCAACGCTCATCAGGCCGGAGTGCACAAAGGAACCCATCAGCTCAGCCGCAATCGGTTCATGTCCTGTCGGCATTGTCCATAGGCCGAAGAGTAGGTAATTGGCGCCGTTGAGCAACATCCAGGCGCCAAAAATGATGCGACCGGCCAGCACTAACTGCTGCATGCCAGGACTCGCCGCAGCCTTCACAGTGCCATCCGCGCCAATGGGCATTGGCTTCGCGCGCAGCGTAAACATCGCGCGATAACAGCCGAAGAAGGCCACAGAGAGAAAAATATTGCTAACAAGAACTTTTGCACCGGCGATCATCGATCCGATTTGGTAATGCGCCAGTGGTGCATCCCACCAGAATACGTTGAACACGACAGTCATGCACACGAGAACCATGAGCGGAGTGTAGAAACCGAACAGGACGGCAATACCGGTCAGCAGCTCCACGGCTTTCACGGCATCAAACAGATGGCTGTGCAGAAATGCGAACAGCGTCTCATGTTGCAAAGGAACAGTGGTGAAATATCCCGGCTGCGGAAATATATGAACAAAGTGCTCAAGACCCATCGGAATCATCCAGGCCGCGTACCAAAGTCGGACGGTCCACGTTACGTATTTCATCCGATTCCCCCATTCTTCTTGAGATCTCGTACTGCGATTTGATGCCGCAGGAGAACATTAGACTAGTCAACTGTTCAAGGCTAATGCCACGTCGCCGCAGTTACCAGAAATTTGTAGCTAGCGAACCGCCATCCTGCAGCGCACCTAACCTTCTCGGGTCTATTCAACCTCCCGAGTCCGGTTCCCATTCTTGACGCGTGTGCGCGGCTGGGAGTGGGACGGCTCGAAACTGGCGGCTAGATCTTTCCCACCTGCAACTCGGCCTCGGCGCCTGCTCGAACGCCTCACGTCTGTTCGCCTTCTCGGTACCAAACACTCAGGAAGTCGGCTTCGGGTCAGGAGTTGCGGGTTAGCTTGCGGTGCGTCAATTACGGCAATATACGGTAGCTCAGTCTCAAGCCGGCCAAAAGCGGAAGCACGTCACATCGGAATCGCTGCCCGAAAACGGACGCTCACGAGGTCGGTTAACCTTGTCTGTGGAGGGCGTGCGGTAGTGGACCGACAATTGGCTTCTTCGGTGTTACCTGGGCTAATTGGTTGCTAGGTCTCATCACCTATAAAAGCACGAGTACCTAGTAATTCCAGTCGCACTAGTCGTTTCGCGATTTGCGGCGAGCCGTTGAAATCTTGGCAATCAGGAACATTTAATCGTCTATGCCGATTTTAGTTCAGGTCTTTGTCATCCTTTGGGTTCTCGCGTTGATGACTTGGCTTGCAGGGATTGTGTGTTACGTTCGCGCGCGTCGCCACTACATCGGTCCGAAGGGATTGCTTCCGTTCATCTTCCCCATTGGGCGTCTCAGGCCGTCCAACTACACGGCGGAGGGAGCATCGATTCTTCGGTGGCAATTCTTGTTTATGATTGTCTTTTTGTGCCTAGTGGGAATAGGGATAGATATTGGGAAGCTGGAGTTTCCTGGGCTTCCACGGTGACTTCTCACTTAAGAGAGCAGCCCTGAGCGATGGATCCTTTTTGGCGCTGAAGCGGTCGCTCGAAAGCAGACGTTGGCGATCGTCAACTACGGGTCAAAAGCGATCTCCGGCGAAGGACGGGCTGGGGTCAGCATGAGCGGAGCGGTAGGCTGCAACCAATAAAGGGCAGTATCATCGCGCACTGTGACATCGTTATAATTAGCTCGTCGCATATCCGGGTCTATCCATGAATCGCATACGCGTTGATGGTCAATCTGAATTTCGGGCCGGGATGCCGCTTTTTCGCGTCGCCTTGCTCGTTGCCGCCGCAGCCGTCCTTGTTGTTTTGTGTGGGCCTTCGCGCTATTCCCTTGGCAGACGGATCCCTCCCGATATGGCGGCTCGCCCAGGCGACGCGAAATCTACCGAATCTCGAGATATACCTTCACAAGCGGTTCTCAAAATTGACGCATTACGCCTCTATATGAACTTGGCGGCGAATGATCCCGATACGGTTCAGATGATCGGACAGATGGGGGTCGAGCTTACGGGGATGATTGGGTCTATTGGTACAGACACGAAAAATAACGTCGTTATCTACTTGTTGTCCGGCGATGAACACAACCCCTCGGCAATGACGCTAAAACACGGCGATCCTTCCCAGGTGGCACGGCTCAGCGAAGGTCAGACAATAACGATACGTTGCAACCATGTAGTGAGGGAGCGGGGCGCGCCACATGGATACGGATGCGCCATCGTCGCCTAGTAATCCGTGGACATAGCCGCGCCGCCATGGGGGTGGCGTCATCAGAACCGCTAGCGCGCGGCGCTGATAGGCCGGAGGTCGAACGTTGAGTCTGCGGTTTTCCGATGCCGGGTAGCGGACGTTCCCCACGGACCGCTTCGGGTCAATTGCACCCGGTGGGCGATGGACACCGGTAATTGCCTCCGCCACGTCGTAAGGCCGGCTGGCATGGAGCCCCCTTTGCACGTGGTTTGCGCCATTGCGATCTGATCAAGTACCCGAGGCAATCCCCCCAGTCGCGGCCGTCTCACAAGGGAGTAGCGTAATGCTCGAATTGTCCAACCCGGCCAGCGTGCATGCGCCGTTGGGCCTCTATAGTCACGCCGTCATCGTTCCGAGCGCAACTGAACTCATCTACCTCTCCGGCCAGCTCGGCGTTCGTCCTGACGGCTCTACGCCAGCCTCGATAGCTGAGCAGGCAGACCAAGTGTTTGCGAACATCGTTGCCGTATTGCACGCGCATGGGCTCACCGCTTCGTCCATCGTGAAGCTCTCAACATTCATGGTGGCGGGCCAGGATGGCCATGCGGTGCGGGAGGCGAGGCTGAAACACCTAGGATCCCACCGTCCCGCGTCGACGGCGGTCTACGTATCGCAGCTTGTCGATCCAAAATGGCTCGTAGAGGTCGAGGCGGTTGCGGCCAGGCGGACTTGATCGGTCACGTAAGTCACCCGATAGCGGCCACTCCCGGGGTGCCCGGTGTGGGTCAGCTGCGGGTGACGTCCGCTGCCAAGCTAGTAGACATTTCGAATTGGTAGCGGGGGCGTGATGTGCTCATTGCCTACGGCCCGAGCAGGCCCCCACGGAGGGCGCGCCGCTAGATCGGAGACCCGAGCTTTTCGCCTCGGTGCCGAACGAAGTCCTTATAGAAACCGGCGTCCTCCAGCTTCTCAAATATCAGCCCGAGGCGCCCGGACTTCTGAAGACACGGCTGCAGTAGCAGGTGGTTCGTCGGCGGATGGCTTGCTGTCCGATAGGCCCAGAAGAACCCGCCGAAAACTAAACGCACACCCTGGGTGCCCATTGATTGCTTGTTGTGGCTCTTGGTCAGCATGCTAATCGATCGTGTCCTCGGAGGCGATATGCGAAAAATCCGCCGCTCCTCTCACCCGCCCGTGACGGCCAGGACGGCTTCCCGAATCTTTGCCTGAGCAAACCGCCCGATCTCGGCGAGTTCGACGTGCGGCACGTTAGGCATCTCGTCGGCTACCACAACCGCATCGACAATCGCCGGACCATCACAGGCCAGGGCCTCGGCGATCGTGGACCGCAGCTTGTCGGGCTTGTCGACCCTGAAGCCCCGCCCGCCACAGGCTTGGGCGAAGGCCGCAAAGTCCGGGTTGGGAAACTGGATGCCTTTTTCGAACGGTGGTAGACCGACCGACTCGGCCTCCAGATGGATCAGGCCGAAGGCGGAATTGTTGTAGATCACAACCTTGACCGGCAACTTGTGATGCACTGAGGTCAGGAACTCGCACATCAGCATATTGAAGCCGCCGTCACCGCAAAGTGCGATGACCTGGCGCGAGCGGTCAATGGCCTGGATTCCGTTGGCCTGGCCGAGTGCGGTCCCGACTGCCGCATTATTGAAGGAACCGATGATCCGTTGAGATCCATTCTGACGAATCCAGTTGGCGGACCAAAGCGTGTTGAGCCCTGTGTCGAACGTGAAGACGGCGCCTGGGGCGGCGAGGTCTCCGACGGTTCTCGCTACCGCTTGCGGATGAATGCGATCCTTACTGCGGGCTGGATCGGCCTGCCGGTCAAGCATCTCGTCCCACTTGTGGCGTCCCCTGGTCACATTGTCGAAGAACGCCGTGTCCGTCTTCGCCGCGACTCGGTCCAGCAGTAACTTCAAAGTAGGTCGCACCGAGCCCACAGCGCCGAAGACGGTCGGCGCACGGCGCCCGAGCGCCTGCGGGCGATCGTCGATTTGGACCACGACGGGTTTATTAGGCAGGAAGTTTGAGTAGGGATAATCTGTGCCGACCATCAGCAGAAGGTCGCAGCGCATCACTGCATCGTACACTGGCTTGGTTCCGATCATGCCAATGCCCCCCATCCAGCGCGGATCGTCGTAGGGCATAATGTCCTTGCCCTTCACCGAGTGAATCAGCGGAGCTTTGAGGCTGTCGGAGAGATCCCGCAGCTCGTCGGCTGCGCCGTGGCAGCCGGCTCCGCACATGATCACCATGCTTGTCGCTTTGTCGACCAGGCGGGCGATCTCGTCGACATCGCTTTCATTGGCGGCAATCTCCGAGCGGGGCTTCAGGGTTGCAATGCTGGATACTTCGCCGTGGGCCTTGGCGCTGATTACGTCCTGTGGCAACGTCAGGTGGGCGACGCTGCGTCCACCATAGGCAGCCGTGATCGCCTGATGGATCACCGCCGGCGCCTGACCCGGGGACGAGATAGTTTCTGTGTACAGCGCAACATCCCGAAACAGCAGGTCGGGCTCTGTCGCCTGGATGTAGTCGGTTCCTTGGAATTGACGCGGCATATCGCCCGACAGCGCCAGGACGGGGGCATGATCGCGGCTGGCCTCATAAAGGCCGGCGACCAAGTGGGTGCTGCCCGGACCGGTGGTACCGGCGCACACCGCCAGGCGTCCTGTGAGCTTGGCTTGGCCTGAGGCGGCGAGTGCGGCACCCTCCTCATGGCGGACGCCGATCCACTCGATCGAGCTGCGGCGGACCGCATCTGCCAGTGGATTCAGTGAGTCGCCGATCAGCGCGAAGATCTGCTTTACGCCGATCTGTTGGAGGGTGCCGATAAGAACGTCCGCGACTGTTTCGGGCATCTTCGTCTCCTGCGGTACTCACCAATAATAGCGCGTGGAGAGTGAGGCGGACTAGGTTGTCTGGGGGATAAAGTCCGCCCTTAGAACAATCCCACCGAGCGCAAGTTATTTTGCGATGTGGCCGCCGAATCTACGACCGGGGCTTTGCGGGTCTGGGCAGGGATTGAGCGCCGATCGAAATTAGCCCTGACTTCGATCCGCTTGCCGATGCTCCGCTGACCGGGCAGGCGGGGGCAGGCCGTAGTGGAGGTAAAAGCGCCGCCAGGGCGTCATATCGGTACGCGTCCGGTCATCCTTTCAATTACCCACATTTTGCGAGCCAAGCAAGTGACCGATTTCGATGTCCGTAAGTCTGGATTCCGACCACATAGCGGCGATGGGCAGTAGCGTGCCACAACGTTCGCACCTGAGCGGCTCCAACAACGGCGTTGCTTAATGACTTCCTTCCTGGCGCTTCTTGACCCGAACCCGTCCTTCTCCAATGACTGCTATCGGAAACCCTGCCTACAAGCTATTTCGAGTAAGCGATGGTTGGCAAGCTGCCCCCGTTAACCGTCAAAACGATGCCATCAGAGCCGGTACTCCAATCGTTGGATGGGAGGCTGTCGCCCAACGACAAGCGAATACGTCTTCGTCCGCCGGGTTAGCGCGGGAAAGATAGGCGAGCGCGTAGTCGATCGCGAGCCTCGTCCCGCTAATGCATGCGGCCCCCGGCCGTGAGATCGATACCGTAGAAGCGGATTCTGTGATGACCAGCCGCTGGAGCCGCGGTGTTGTAGTCCCGCATCCACTGAATGAGCTCGCGGTTCTCGCCGTAGCGACCGCTTCCGCTCGACAGGCCGCCGCGTAACACGCTCTGCATTTCGCCCGGACCGCCGGCGACAAACCCATCGAGATCGACGACTCCGTGAATCCTGATTCGAGCGCGATGGCAGTGAATCCCATCTGCTCGACCAGAAAACGAATCAATCGATTCCGAAAGGCGAGGGGCTCGTGAGCCCCATGGGTGGGCTCTCCGAGGGCAACTATACGGGCTGTGCCGACCACCGGCTTGAGGCACTGCAGGTCCGAGAAGTCTTCGCTTGATTCAAGCGTCGCCATCGGGAGCGCGTTGGCAGCGGCCCACGTCACAAAGGCGTCATCCGCGGAATGGGCAATTCCCGAGAACAGAAGGAAGATGATGCCCAACCGACATCGCAACGCAGCCGCCCTGGAACTTTGCATTGCACTCCACCAATGTGCCACGCCGTGGCGCTGTCGCCTCAAGCGGTTTCCCTGCCCACTCGCCTACGCAATCAGAGTCAGGCACGTGCCGCCTGGCCCAAAACTAAGTGGCCCATTCCCGACTTGTTCGGAACCCGAACGTCTGCTATGCGGAAGAACGGACCGCTGTTTCGAGTAACCGCAATTGGCCGCCTGCCGCCCACGTCCCGCTCCAGATTGCCGGTCGGAGGGACATTACCGACGTCGAGCATCCAATGGCTCAAGTTGACCCGGAGCGATCATCCCCGACCGTCAGCTTTCGGGGGTCTAAGATCACAACCGCGGCACTGGACCGTGACATACGGCCAGCGCCCGAGCACGCCGGCGTTGCCTACGTGGTCAAATGCCGACCGCCCACATTCTAGAGTTAGTTCGTCGCAGTCCTATTCCACCAGTCACGCGCGGTCTCTTCGAGTTCCGGCAGGGTGGGCACCACATTTTCGACACCGCGGACCGATTCGTTCCCATCATCAAGCCTGGTCGCAAATGCGGGCGATCCCCCGCGCGGCCGGTTCGGTGGCTCGACAGGGACCATTTCCGGCAATCCGTCATCATCGGGAGGTTTACGTCTCGCCAGTTCCGCCTGCAAGCGTTCAATCTCAATTGTCGCCAGTCTAAGCGCGGCCTGCGAATGCCTCACTACTTCGGTTGCGTCACGAAGCAGCTTCCATGCCTCCGGTGAATTTGCCGTCTTGCCCTCGAGTTCCTCGCGCAGCCGGGCCATCAGATCCTTAAGCTCCATACGCAACCTTGGCACTATGGAATACTTCCGTGGCACTGACTCGTCGCTCATGCGTCGTCTCCGTGGCTGAAAGCCTGGAATCGTTCTACCGCCTACTAGCATCACCGTCAACGCCGCGTGGCGTGACGGGCCTGAACGGCGGGGGGAGCTTGCCGCAAGTCAACAAGGAGAGACGTTCAACCGAGCGCGTCCCCGCTACATATCTTGCCGGCTCCATTTCGACAAGGTTCTGGTCAAAGGCTCGTGTTGACCCTCTGCTGACCGCCACGGACGACCGCTGTCCGACGCTCAGTTAACTTCCGGCGGCCGGCATTCTCGTGTCAGACACTGCGGTGCGCGCAGATCTTGCGGTCATAACGGTACGGTGGTACATTGGTACCATGTACTGATGGAGGCTCTAAGTGCCAAAACCGCGGCAAAACGTTGAGATCGAGCGGGTTCAAACGGGAGTGCGTATGGAGCGCCGCATACTCAAAGTGCTTAAAGCACTCGCGGAGTACAAGAACATGACTCTTGGCGACCTACTTGAAGGCATTGTGCTGCATGCGTTTGAGGGAAAGAGCCCTTTCACCGCAGAAACCCAGCGAAAAATTGCGGAACTCAAGGATATCTACGCCTTAGATCTTGACGCGAAAGCGAGTCATCGTCTGATGGAAAAGTCATGACCGACGAGGATTTTCTGCGGGCACTGGAGAGCTGCACTCTGCCGGAGAGTGAATTCGGACATCATGCACATGTCCGCGCGGGTTACCTGTACCTCAAGAAGTCCAACTTTGCCGAGGCGCTGGTCCGAATGCGTCGATCGATTTGCGCCTACGCCACCCATCTTGGGAAGTCCGATCGATACCACGAGACGATCACGATCGCGTACCTCGCACTCATTCAGCAATGCATCGTCGAGCGTGGGGATGGCGGTGGTTGGGCGACATTTGCGCAGAGCAACCCGGAGCTATTCAATCCCGAATTGCTAGGCAACTTTTACGATCGGGATGTTCTTGAATCAACCCTGGCTCGCCGAGTGTTCTTGTTGCCTCGTTCGAAGCCATGTCATGGCAAGTTGCCCGCGAACAATTATGAGCCGCGCCTATAGGGCCTGCGTATTGGTTGTCGGCAAGCACGCTCGGCGCCTTTCGAGCTAGTGTGAACTTTAGTGCGTGTAGATGAGGAGACACGAATGCCGGAACAAAATATCGCTCGCGCCTTTCTCGCGCTCTGGTGGACACTTGGGATCCTTCTGGTCGTTTACAGCGTGCAGACAGCTTGGCTTTCCCTCGCGGCAAGCAGTGGCGTCGATGTTCACGTGGCCATCCTTGCATCCACTGAGGCGATTGCTGGATTGCTGTTTCTTATGCCAAAGACGATGCGAGCAGGTGGCGTCTGCCTGCTCGCGGTATTTGCCCTGGCATTAGTGCTCCACGGCAGAAAAGGGGACTTCGAAGGGCAGTTGCTGATCTATGCGGTCGCGGTGAGCTTGGTCATGGTCCACGGTCCAATACCACTTCGCGCGTTCCTAAGCCAGGCGAAGCGATAAGTCAGCAGCTCAGACGAAGCATTTGCGATTGCGCCAATCAACGGAAATCTGCGCTTGCGCGAACGTCAGCTAAGTGGTAAGCGTTCGCCAAAGTCATCTTCCGGGAAGCGGGCCGTGGCCTGAGGATAGTGTCCACTAAAAGAATAAGTGGACGCTTGTGCAATCCAACGAGAAGAAGCGGCGCCGGCGGCACTCGCCCGCTTTCAAGGCAGAAGCGGTTGCGGCCTGCCGTGAGGCCGGAGCCTCAGTAGCGGGAGTCGCGCTGGAGCGGCAGATCAATGCGAGCTTGTTGCGACGGTGGGTAAAGGAGGCCGCGGGGAAGACGGCCGTGGCGATGGTGCCACCGAGCGGCCCAGCGTTCCTGCCGATAGCGATTGGGGCGCCAAAACGAACTGGATCCTCAGAGCGCCCGATCCGCGTCCAAGTGCGCAGGCGCAGTCTCCGCGTCACGATCGAGTGGCCGCTAAGTGACGCGGATTTCAGAGCCCCCAATGACGGCTCCTGGCCGGCAGCGGCGGTTGGTGCTGCCAGATAGCTGCCGTTCTCGGAATTATTGGAAAATCCAGTCAAACCCTGGACCATCCGTCGCCGATTGACCCGGAACGGCCGGTGGTCAGTGTCTGCTTTCCGGTCGTCATATTGAGCCTCAGCCCTGGGGCGTTTGAAGTAGTTCCAATCGTGAATGCGGAAGCGGTTGAGTTAACCGAACGGTTCGAGCGATGTCTCTTGCAGCCCAGGTCTCATCGCGTCTCAACTGCTCAACGTTGTGGGCAGAGCCACCGGTTTTCCATGCAACGTGTGTCGATAGGCGTCAGTCCAGGCGCTTTTTCGTCTCATCAGCGCACCGCTATCGGTGAGGCCTTTCGCGATAACAAGCCGCTCTAAGGCAGTGAGCCAATGCTCGAAGTATCTTGGCCCATTGTCGCTCTCGCCACTCACTGCCGCGGCGTTTAATTCTTGCGCGAGCGCTTGTGTCCATTCAGGCCAAGTAAAGTAGCCGCACTTAGAAAGTTCGATGACGAGCGCAAACGCCTGAGCCTGCCAAGGCTCTGCAAACACTAGCTCGAAACCTTCGCCAGGCAATCGCGGCAAGGAGCCAATACGGTTCGAGTCTATCGTGGGCTCAGGCGGCCTCAAGGTAGGACTCCCACATATCCAGATACACCGAGTCCTGCGCTCTGGCTTGGAGCCCCCACAGATCCTGCGCGCTAAACCGCACGGAGTATAGGCGTCGTGGCTGCTCGCCTTGAAAGAGCGCATTGGTGTCGGGATACACGAAGACTCCATGATCGCGCACGATGACTCCGGCCTTACCACGCGCATAGCGCGGCAGGCGGGTATGCCCCTCGGGATGAATGTTCCTGGCTCGCACGGGTTGACCTGCCCGGAAATGGGGCTCGGACGGCACGTCCCGATTGGCTGGGGCGCCATGGGCAAGCAAGGGCCCGACCTTGTCAGGTGTGAGGGGAGGAGTGAGCTTGGAGGTTCCGAGTGCGGGCTTACCGGATGCGATCTCTTCCTGAGTTACAAGGCCCGTTTTCACGAGTAATTCCACAACTCCCTCAACCCAGCGCTCGTAATAGCTCATTCGCAGGTATTCCGCCGGCCGGATGAGCTCGCGCTGAAACCGCGACGCATCTAGGCTCCATTTTCGCCATGCGCCTGTGGCACGGTTCATCGCAAAGATGCGGCCCTCCCAGGGCCGATGAAACACCGGCTCAGTCTTTTCGTAAGGGATGGGCCCCATGTCCTGCATGCCGCCGAGGTCGTGAATGCCGTTCATGGCTGCGCTTTTCCTCCTATTGGCACCGCGTCGCTAGGCGACTCTGGCGACCCCAATCATGGCGTCGCGAGTCACGCGCGCCGCGAGCTCTTCCTCGCCAAGATGCTCGGTCCCTGCGGGTCGTTCTGGCACCACGAGATAGCGAATCTCTGCTGTGCTGTCCCAGACTCGAATTTCGACCTCCTCGGGCACCTCCAAACCTAATTCGCGCAGCACTCCCCGCGGGTCGATGACCGCACGGGCACGGTAGGCCGGCGACTTGTACCAGACCGGCGGGAGGCCGAGCACCGGCAAGGGATAGCAGGAGCAAAGGGTACACACGACCAGGTTGTGCACTTGAGCCGTATTTTCTACGGCTACCATGTGCTCTCCCTGGGAGCCCGAGAAGCCCAGTTCTGCGATCGCAGCCGTCGCGTCGGTGAGTAGTCGCTTCCTGTAAGCCGGGTCGACCCAGGCCTTGGCGATGACGCGCGCGCCGTTGCGCGGACCGATCCGGTGTTCATAGGCTTCGACTACGGCGTCGAGTGCTGCCGCATCGATCAATCCCTTTTCCACCAGGAGCGATTCGAGCGATTTAACGCGCAGCGCGGGGTCAGGCGGCAGCTTCTGATGCGAGTGGTCATGGTCATGATCGTGGTCATGACCCGTCTCGGCGCTCGTGATGGGGGATGTCATGGCGGCTGCGCCTGCAGTCTATGCTGTGGTCAGCAACTCTCGTCGGGTCGTCGTCACCGGAACCTCCGAGCCTGTTCGCTTGCGGAATGACACATCCGATCCACGAGCCGAGTATAGCAACAGCAAGATCTACCGCGGTTACCAGATGCTCCATGCGTGGTGCCGAGCGTCCAGCTTCGGGAATGCCGATTCGGAATGCCAATTTCCGGTTCGGGTCAACTGCGGATTTTGCTGCTTTCCGGAGGCAATCGCCCGAAATTGATTGGTAGCGGGGGACCGCTCCGGTAATATTCAACTCTCACTTGCCCGGGAAAATTCAAGTACTTAGGCGGCTGCATTTGGGTTTGGGGTTTCCGCTACCTTCTTTCAACCGTCATCCGCCGCCTTCGGGAACATGAAGTTTCAAGGGGGCGTTCAAGATTTGCCTTTGGGGGGTCGCGGGTGCAGCTGGAGGGAACTGACCGATTCAGGGCTTAGATGCCGGCGTTAGTGTTTTTGTCACGTGACCGGATTCGTCGAGAAACTCGATGACGGGCTCGCCGTCTTTGCGCACCATCGCCCGCAGTCTGGGCCGACCTTGGGAATCGCTGAGCGTCAACCCCACTGAGTCGTCTCCGATGCGCTCGAGTGCCGCCCGTCTGTGACCAGCGGGATACTTTTGCTTAAATGCCGTCATGGCCTGCTCTTTCGCTGCCCCTTCGGGCTGCGAACGGAGGCGTTCATACTCCTGAATAAGCTGCGGGGTGAGGGGAATCTCCGGCACATCGTTCAGACGAACTCCAGCAAAACGTTCGCCGTCCTCGAAGGAGGCATCGAGGGTCAGGGTCTGGTCCTGCTCATACTGGTCAAAACTCAGATGACTGAAGCTCATCGGCTTGCCATCGCGGCTGAGCCCGCCCCAGATGAATCCACCATCTTCGGTGCCCTCATCGTTCATCATCAGCATTCCTGCAGCGTCGCGGCGGTCGGGACGCGCAGTTTCGGCACCGTGAAACAAGGAGCCGGGGAAGAACGCGCGATTCGAGAGTATCAGTCTCGGCATGCCGTCAGGTTCGATGATATCAATCCGATGGACAAGGATGCGGTCGAATGTCGCAGTACTTTCGTGATGATCGAACACAAAATATGCGCCAATGAGAAATGCGACCGTCAGCAATCCCGAGTAGACGACAAGAAAGCGGTGCGTCCAGTGAATTGCCATATTTGAGCATTATGTGTTGCGCCTGGCCGGAATCCAAGAGTGCGAAGGCGCAAGTCCAGATCGTCTTGGCGATCATCCGCAGCTAACCGGCGCGACTCCAAGTTATCCCGAGCTTCTGTGCTGAGCGTTACCAACGCCTCACCCGGTGTGACGCCAAGGGCACTTGGATGGTCCGCAACCGCGCGGTGCTCGTCCGGGGAGCTGGAAATCGCCAGGGCCGAATACTCGGATTGTCAATATTTAGCGAGCCGGAGAAGGCACGTGAAGTTTGTAGCGGGGGCGCGACTTGATACTTATATTCGCGTCGCTTTTCCGCGTCCCGGCTAGGAAATTCTGGGCATGATTCCGGTCCAAGCAATTCTTCTTGACCCGCAGGCTTGAGACACCGCTAAGCGCTTGCGGCCTGCTGCGGTTTCTCTGGTGGGTATGGTGTTGATTATTTCGCGACAGTAGGTATAATAACCACCGATGAAAAGCGATGACCTGATCCGGGAGCTGAAGCGGGCAGGCTGGGTCGAGGATCGAGTTGTCGGTAGTCATCACATATTCAAGCATCCTTCTCGCCCGGGACATCTGACCGTGCCACATCCAAAGAAGGATCTAGGTAAGGGATTGGTGCACAAGATCTGGAAACTGGCGGGGCTGAAATGAAATTCACAATGGCGATTGAGCCAGGTACCAAGAACACCGCCTTCGGCGTTGTCGTGCCGGACTTGCCTGGCTGCTTCAGCGCCGGGGATACCGTCGAAGAGGCTTTTGAGAACGCCCGTGAGGCGATCGAGGCTCATTGTGAAGTGTTGGCGGAGCAGGACAGGAGAATCCCGGTCCCGAAGCCGATGAGCGAGTGGCAGGCCGATCGCGAGTATAGGGGTTGGACGTGGGGGATCGTTGAGGTGCCGATTGAGCGTTTCTTCGGACCAGCTGAGAAGATCAACATCACTGTTCCCGGTCGATTGCTGAAGCAGATCGATGAGCACGCAAAGAAGCATGGACAGACCCGCAGCGGCTTTCTGACAAAAGCCGCGCTCGATGCGATGCGCAGAGCTTAGTTGAGTGCAGCGTCCGCTTCAGCGCAGCGCTGGCATCGCGAAAGCCGTAGCGGCATTCGCCAGGCGGGAACTGCCCTTCCTGATGGATGGGTGACTGTAGGCGAAATTGGTAGCGGGGGCCTGCTACTGATCCAAGCAAGTCGGATATGTCAAAGCATCGTCCTCAAATAGATGGCGCTCAGGCCGCCAGTCCGGGCGATGAATACGGCGCGCACCCGCTTGGTCGTCATACGGTCGCGGCGTCTCCCATAGTTTACACACTGTCTCCTATGGTATACACTGCCTCATGTTCGAAGTTCAGCGCACGGACACATTTGATAGGTGGCTCAAAGGACTGAAGGATTCGAAGGGACGCACGAAGATTCAGGCGCGCATTGACCGGTTGGCAAATGGCAATCCTGGCGATGTCGGGCCTATCGGCGAAGGCCTGAGTGAGCTACGCATTGATTTTGGTCCGGGGTACCGCGTCTATTACGGTCGAGCCGGCAAGACGCTCTACTTGCTGCTTTGCGGTGGCGATAAGGCCACTCAGGATGCGGACATCAAGAGCGCGCGCGCGATGTGGAAAGTATTGAACCCACCGGCGAAAAGCCGGCCAAGTAGGAGTGACCATGGCAACCAAACCTAACCGCCCTAAGATCAAGGTGGCGCGATACGATTCCGCGGATTACCTGAAGACTGAAGAGGACATCAAAAACTACCTCGCGGCGGTATTCGAAGAACCGATGGATCGGCAGATGCTGATTCACACGCTCGGTGTTGTCGCTCGAGCGCGTGGAATGATGAAGCTAGCGAAGGAAACCGGCATCACCCGGGCTGGCCTTTATAAGGCGCTTTCTCCAAAGGGCAATCCGAGCTTTGAGACCGTAGCGAAGATCGTCGGCGCGTTCGGCATGCGGCTGAGCGCACAGGTCTCCTGAAACCAGACCCGGAAGCTCGCGGGACACGAGCTCGCTTCGCGACCTGCGTAAGGAGACGAGGACGCGCGGCCAGCGTCTGGAATCATTCGACATATTGGTAGCGGGGGCGCGACTTGATACTTATATTCGAGTCGAATTTCAGCATGCCGGGCAGGACAGCCCAAATTCGACAAGATGTCCGCCTTGAACGACTTTGGGGCAGCACCGGAGACATCTTTGTGTGCCGCCGGAGATTCCCCGATCCTCATAGCGCGCCAC
>Ga0302310_10000749_pt1 | contig 29104 bp, 24 predicted proteins | sample III_Palsa_N1_2_FD_200451 | JGI IMG/M metagenome (GOLD analysis project Ga0302310, IMG submission 200451) | Peat permafrost microbial communities from Stordalen Mire near Abisko, Sweden - III_Palsa_N1_2 | ecosystem: Environmental > Terrestrial > Soil > Palsa > Peat permafrost | place: Sweden...
GGAAGCACCGGCGCCATCGGCACCCAGGTCGTCAACGGTCTGGTTGCCCGCAACGCCACCGTCCACGCCCTGACCCGTAACCCCGACAAGGCCAACTTTCCCAAGGGCGTGCGCGCCGTCGCTGGCGAAATGACCGATGTGGAATCCATGCGCGCTGCGCTGAAAGGTGTCGACACACTATTTCTGCTCAACGCCGTGGTCGCCGACGAAGTGACCCAGGCCTTGATCACGCTGAGCCTGGCACGTGAGGCCGGCATCCAGCGCATCGTGTATTTCTCGGTACAGAACAGCGACGCGTTTACCGACGTGCCGCACTTCACCGGCAAGTACACGGTGGAGCGTGCGATCGAGCAGCTCAACCTGCCGGCGACCGTGCTGCGTCCGTCGTACTTCATGCAGAACGACGCGATGATGAAAGGCGCGCTGGAGAATGGCCTCTACCCGATGCCGCTCGGTGAGCTGGGCGTGTCGATGGTCGATACCCGCGACATTGCAGAGATTGCGGTTACCTCGCTACTGCGTCGCGAGCAGGCTGCCACCCCGCTGCCGCGCGAAGTCATCGAGCTGGTCGGTCCGAATGCCATTACCGGCAAGGACGCCGCGGCGATCTGGTCCGAAACACTCGGCAAGCCGGTCGCCTACGGCGGCAACGATCTGGTCGGTTTTGAGAAGAACATGGCTGGCCGCGCGCCATCGTGGTCCGCCTACGACATCCGCCTGATGCTGGCGCGTTTCCAAAGCGACGGCATGCTGCCCAAGCCCGGTGCCATCGACATCATGACCGGCATCCTCGGGCACGCACCGCGCTCGTACCGGGATTTCGTGAAGGAAACGGCGGCAGCGTGGCGTTGAGCAAATGACAGGAAGAAAAAGCCGCGCAGTGCGCGGCTTTTTCTTTTCGGTGCGCCTGACATGCGCAGTCACGTTCTACAGACCAGGCTAACTCCATGCATGCTCGGGGTAATAGCGCTGCATCATGCGGGCGACGTAGGCGACCAGGTTCGGTCGGGCCTCCGCTGCCCGACGCAGCGGCGTATCAAAGAATGGCGTGAGCACGGAAGCGAGTACGCCGAAGGCCGTGGCATCCACGCCACTGGGTTTCTCGCCCATGAAGCAAACTTTGTCACCAAGCAGCTGCGATAACGCGTCGATCGAATGAGTACCCAGCTCTACGATCCTCGCTGGCGTATGCCGGCCCAGTCCCTGCGCATGCAATTCGACAGCCTTGCGTGCCTGCAGGTCCTGGCGCAGCTTCGGTCGATCTGCTTCAGGCGCGCTGTCGGCGAAATGCGCTGGACCCTTGGCGAAATTCTCCGGATCGATCCAGCGGAACCAGACCATCGTGAAATAGAGGTGGTCCTCGAGCAGGCGCTCGATCGCCCAGGACTCCGCACGCTGACGCGCGTCCAGACCCTCGTCCAGATCCACGCCGTATTTGCGCTCGATATGCGTACGGATAAAAGTGGAGTCGTTCACCACCTCGTCGTGGTCATTGATGAAAGGCAGCTTGCCGTTCGGTGCTTGCGGTGGAATGGTGGATGCCCTGTCATAGTCAACACCAGCCATCTTCAGCTGTACTTCGGTCTTGATTACGAACGGACTGGTATCGGGCAATCCGAAACCGGGGCGTGAGGCGTACAAGGTAAGGCTCGATGACGACATGGGCAGGCTCGGAAGCGGAAAGTACGTATAGCCTCACGCCGGGCTACTGACAACGTCGTGTCAGCAGTGGTGTAGATACGATCGTTCCTCGCTAGCTCACTGACGATCCAGCACAACGGATCATTTCTTCACCGGAAATCAGTGCTTGCCTGACGGAAGAATATCCACGGCTTCGATCAACACCGGCAAGCGATCACCCTTGTGGAACGGCTCCACCGGGGTCAACTCAACCTGCATCGCATAAGGCTGTGCGTTGCTGTCGCGACGACCGGACACTGCATGCGCAAGATGCTGACCGGCACCTGCCGCCAGGGAAACAGTCTGACGCTGGCCATCCACGAGCAGATCCAGACGCGCAGGCTTATTGCCAGCCACATAGTGAATCGTGAACTGGTAGTCACCCTCACTCAGGGCCGCATACCAGCGCAGCTTGTAAACCGTCGACGGATCCTCGTAACCGAAACCGTTGTAGTTGAGGAAGTGCTCGGCGTGCTGCGCGCTGAGTCGCACTTGTCCATCGCTCGATGCAGCCACGGCATGCGGCCGTACATGAAGCACGCCATCGACCGGTACCGCAATCACCGGCATGAATGCGCCAGCCAAAGCCAGCAAATGGACGTCCATCGTCGCGCCCGCGCTGTCGATGCTTACCGACACCGACTTGCCGGAAGCGTCACCGAGCAACCGGCCCGACCCAAGATGGGAGTCAACGATGTCCGGCAGATGCAGTACACCATCAGTAGGCAGCTTATCGATGAACAGGTACAGCATGTGCTTGCCCATCGTGGCATAGCCAAAATCGAGCGCATCGAATGGCTGCGCCCTGGTGCCGTAGATCGCCTGGCCGTTGACGCGCAACCACTGGCCCACCCCGTGCAACACGTCGGCCTCGTAAGGCACCACCGAACCATCTCCGCGCGGCCCGATATTGAGAATGTAGTTGCCACCCGCACTCACCACACGCACAAGCCGAGCAATGTTCTCGCGGATCTTTCCCGGCAGGTCATCGCGCTGCTGCCACGAACGATAACCCCATGTTTGCGGAAACATCGACGCCGGCGACTGCCACGGCTCCTCGATCGCAACGTCAGGCTCCGAGTTATCGCCCATCACGGTGAAGTCGCCCTGATAATTCCACACACGACCGGAAACCATCGTTTGTGGTTGCAAGGCATGCACAGCATCAGCGAAGCGCGCGCTCTGCACAGGCGTTGGCTTGCCCATGTCGAACCAGATCTCCGCGATCGGCCCATAGTTGCCCAGCAACTCCTTGATCTGCGCCACGTTGAAATCCGCCTGTGCCAGCGTGATCGGATTGCTGTTGCCCTCGATGTAGTGATTGCCGCCCGGGTGATGCCAGTCGATCGTGGAGTAATACACGCCGAAGGGCATGCCAGCGCGGGCGCAGGCGTCGGCCAGATCCTTCACTACATCACGTTTGTACGGTGTGGCATCCACGGTGTTGTATGGCGTCTGCGCTGTATGGAACATATTGAAGCCGTCGTGGTGCTTGGCGGTCAGCACAATGAATTTCATGCCGGCAGCCTTGGCCAGCGCCACGATCGCGTCGGGATCGAATTTCACCGGATCGAACTGGTTCGCCAACGCCGCGTATTGCTCGGGCGGCACGTTGCCATTAGCAAGAATCTGCTCACTGTAGCCATTGTCCACACGCTTGCCATTCCACATGCCGCCGGACACGGAGTACAGGCCGAAATGGATGAACATGCCGAACTTGCGATCCTTCCATGCCTGCACGGTGGCGGCACTGGGTCGCGCGTGGCCCAGCGGCAATGGCTGGTCGCCCGTGTGCGCTGTCTGGGCAAGCGCAAGGCCGGAAGCTCCCGTAGACAGCAAGGCCATGCAAAGCGCCGATCGAAACAAAACCCTGATATGACGTGACCGCATGCGTTGAAGCCCTTCGTCGAAATGATGGATCGCCATTCAGAACACACGATCGTCTTGCCCAAGTCAATCAGCGGATCACGCTGACAGGATCAACAAGCTCGGGAAACGTCCTCTATTCGCTTGCGTCCACGATGACGAACCGCAGAACCAACATTCCACACTTGCGCGCGGAGCATGCTGACTTTACGTCTGCGCCTCGGCATTGGCAGTGGCGAGTCACACAAACAGTGACCAACGTGATGGCGCAGTCGCACGGCGGCGGCATGGAGCGACCCCTCGTAGAGAAAAGGCTTTCGCTGTGGTTACGGCTGCGACTGCTGATGCAGCGCGGCGATGACCCCGGCGACCAGATCACCGATGCCTGTGCCAGCATGGAGGCTGATGCCGAGACGCGCTATCACCAGATGTTCCGATGGCACGATGACAATGTACTGGCCGAAGGCACCGCGGGCGTAGAACATGTCTTTCGGCGCTTGCGGGATACCCCAGGGCGCATCCCATACCGGCACGCTGCCCTCGTTCACCAGATTGGTCCAGAAGCCCGCGCCATAGCCGGTCTTGAGAGTTTGCGAGTGACTGTAGGACACCCATCCTTCGGGAAGGATACGACGGCCGTTGACCACGCCATCGTCGAGATAGAGCTGTCCGAATCGCGCAAAATCCCGTGCCGATGCGTAGACATGGCTGGAGCCGACCGGCGTGCCGGCGAGATCGGTTTCGAAAACGGCATGGCGCATGCCAAGCGGCGCAAACAGCTGAGCGCGCACGAGACGCTCGGCATCCACCGCACCACCGTCACCGGCCGCATTGACCGCGATGCGCGCAAGCAAGACATAGCCGAGATTGCTGTAGGCCCAGGTGGTACCCGGCGGATGGTCCAGCGGCACCGTCGCCGCGTAGCGGGCCATGTCGTTTTCCAGAAAAAACATGCGCGCCATGGGATTGACTGGGCCATCGGTTTCATCGAATGGCAGGCCGCTATCCATACGCAACAGCTCGTCGATGGTGACGGCGTGATGCGGATCCTGCGGGGAGGCCCACGCAGCAATGGGAGCCGTCTGATCCACGCGCAGCTTGCCCTGCTGCACAAGAATCCCGATCAACGCACTGGTGATCGACTTGGATATCGAATGACCCCAGATGGGGGTGTCGGGTCCATAGCCGGAAGCGTAGCGCTCCGCGATCAGCTTGCCATCGTGCAGTACGACGATAGCCTTGGTCAGGCGCGGCTGCGACGGGTCGGGTTCGGCAAAGGCGTGATCGAGCACCTTGCGAAACGCCGGGTCGGTGGGCTCCACCACGCCAGGTTCAGCGAATGCACTCGCGATGGGCTCGGCCTTGAAACCGGCAGACTCGGGAAGCGTGGCATCTCCGTGAACCAGCACGCATCCGAGACCCTCGCGATAGACCGCACGGGCGCCAAAGGCGCCCAGTACGCTGGCACGCACCTCATGCTTCTCGCGATCCACGCGATAGTGAAGTGCCCACCCGATGCTGCGCATGTTGGGCAGTTGCTCTTCCGCAAACAGGCGATCGGGATCGACGTGCGACAGGAATGCCCCGTCACACAGCGAACGACTCACCGAGCTGGTCGCGATGGAGAGCGATTCGCCAGCGAGAACCTTGATGGAAACCGCCGCGGCAATCGCGATGACAAGCAGCGTTCCAGCGACGATCTTGAACTTGCGAGCAACCATAGTGATCTTTCCGTGTCAGGTCGTTATGCCAATGTCCCCGTGTCCTTGCACCTCGTTACGCGCTTGGGCAATGAGGCGCGGAGACGTGATAGAAGCCGTTACCTTGCCAGGGGCTGACGCGTCGACCTGCGCAGCTCCAGGCGATTATCGTAACGGTAAAGAATCTCCAACCATCCTTGTTTCAGGAAACCCATCGCCGTGGTGGAAGCCGTTCAACTAATATCTCCGGATGGATGTCGATTTCCTTCGATCTCGTTCGTCGTCAGGGAAAGCACCCTTCTCCACTCAAGGTGACCACGATGACTTTGAAATTTTATGCCCATCCGTTTTCCTCCTACTGCCAGAAGGCGTTGGTTGCGCTGTACGAGAACGGCACGCCGTTCGAATGGCGCCTGCTATCGCACGAGAACCCGCAGCTATTCCAGGAATTCGCGGCGCTATGGCCGTTGAAGCGCTTTCCCATACTGGTGGACGGTGACCACACAATCATCGAAGCAAGCATCATCATCGAACACCTCGCTCTGTACCATCCGGGACCAGTATCGCTGCTTCCCGCGAATGCCCGTGCTGCGCTCGAAGTTCGCAGCATGGACCGTTTCTTCGACAACTACATATCGACGCCGCAGCAGAAGATCGTGGCCGACAGCCTGCGGCCAGAAGCAGAGCGCGACGCAAGAGGTGTCGCCGACGCACGCACGATGCTCGATACCGCCTACGGCTGGCTCGACAAGGTCATGGCCGGGCGTGAATGGGCGGCCGGTGAAAGCTTCAGCCTCGCCGATTGCGGCGCTGCTCCGTTCCTGTTCTACGCCGACTGGACGCATCGCATCGACCCATCGTTCGCCAACGTGATTGCCTATCGGCAACGGCTGCTGGCGCGCCCGTCGTTTGCACGAGCTGTCGACGAAGCGCGCCCGTACCGCCCGCTGTTCCCGCTCGGCGCGCCCGATCGCGATTGAACTGTCCGCCCATCGAAGGCCAACGATGACGCCCCCCTTCCCTCGTTCCCGCCGCTCACTCTGATCGGCGGCAAGCACCAAAGGGCGCATTCCGACACGGGGATGCGCCCTTTGCGACAGTCAAGGAATCGATGCAACCTTATCGTCTTCTATGGCTGCCGGGCTCGTGCGCAGCATCGCCGCACCGAGCAGTGCGCCCAACGCGGCAAAGCAGGCACCTGCCAGAAAGGCCGCTTGATAGCCGCCGTCCAGTGCGGCGAGCTGTTCGTGGCCACTCGCCAGCAAGCTCTCGCTACGTGAAGCCGCGAGGCTGGCAAGAATGGCCAGACCCAACGCGCCGCCCATCATGAAAGATGTGTTGACCACTCCCGAGGCAAGCCCGGATTCGGCCGGAGACACATCGCTCATGGCCGCCAGCAGCACGGGATTGAGCGCGATACCTGCACCCAGACCAAGCAGCACCATGCCGGGCAGAATATCGATCAGGAAATGGCCATCCACCGGCGCACGTGCGAACAGCAACAAGCCAGCCGCTGCCAGCAGCAGTCCAAACGCCAGCGGACGACGGATACCGAAGCGCATCACCAGCTTCGCCGAAACGCCCAGCGAGAACACAGCCATGATCAGGTTTGCCGGCAGAAAGGCCAACCCCACTTCCATCGGGTTATAGCCAAGCACCAGCTGCATATACAGCGCCGAGAGAAAGAACCAGGCAAACATGGCCGCCGCCCACAGCACACCAACAATATTGGACACCGCAATATTGCGCAGCTTGAACAATCGCAGTGGCAGTAGCGGTCTGCGCACACGCGTTTCGATCAACAGGAACAGCGCCAGCAAAACGATCGCCACAAGCAGTTGCCCGAGCGTGCGATGCGACAGCCACCCCGATTCGTTGCCATTGACGATCGCGTATACGGCAAGCATCAGTGCCGTGGTCACGATCACGGCGCCGAGCACATCCAGGTGTCGTGACGTCACCTCACTCAACCCAGCCGGCAACAAGCGAAGGGAGAGAACGATCACGCCGATACCGATCGGTAGATTGACCAGAAACACCCAATGCCAACTCAGGCTGCTGGTCAGCACACCGCCCAGCATCGCACCGAGACTGCCGCCACCCGCACAGACGAAGCCGTAGATGCCCATCGCCTTGGCGCGATCAGCCGCTTCAGTAAACAGATCCATGATCAGCGACAACGCCACCGCCGTCACCACGGCACCGCCGAGTCCTTGCACACAACGCGCCACAATCAAGGCAGTTTGCGTGCTGGATAGACCGCAGGCCAGCGATGCCAGCGTGAACGCCACAATGCCGATCAGGAACAGGCGCCGATGCCCGTAGAGATCACCCAGTCGACCGCCGAGCAGCAAAAAGCCGCCATAGGTCAACATGTACGCATTCACCACCCAGGCCAGCGACGTCGCGGAGTACTTCAAATCCGTCTTGATCGATGGCAATGCAACATTCACGATCGTCGTATCGAGCACGATCATCAATACGCCCAGGCACAGGACCATCAAGGCCAGCCAGCGCCGGTCATGATGCACCTGTTGGTCTGACGGCATTGCAGCCGGGCTGTCGATCGCTGTTGTACGCATGCATGGATCTCGCAAATGGTGGGTTTTCGAAGCCTGACGTGATTATCTTACCTATGCATCCGGCATCTTCATGCAGTTGACCATCCACGCCTTGCCGTAACGATCCGTCAACATGCCGAATCGATAGGACAGGACGGTTTCCTGGATGGGCATCTGCACCTCGCCATCTTCGGCCAGGGCATGGAAGATGCGTTTGGCTTCGGCAGGCGTATCGACCGGAAGATACACAAAGGCCCTTTTGGATGCGCTGTGGGGGGCCATCGGCACCCGTCAGGATGCTGCTGCTTCAGCTGTCACTCCGGGATCGCGATGCATTACAAGCTGCCGCACTTCGCAAGTGATGTCCCACTCGTCGCCATGGACCTTCAGGAATCGCGTGGCCCAATAGATGGCTTCTTCCATCGACTTCGTCTCCATCATCGCATAGCCGCCGATCACCTCCTTGGTCTCGGTGAAAGGACCGTCGACCATACTGATTTTCCCGTGGGAAAGTCGTACCCGTGTTCCTTCCGACGTCGGCCTGAGCCCCGCCGTGTCGAGCATGACCCCGGCCCGGGTCACTTCTTCCATGAGCTTGCCCATATCGCTCATCAACTGCTCGCTCGGCTGCAGTCCGTTGTTCTCGTTGATCCTGATCAATGAAAGGAATCGCATGGTCTTGCTCCTGTAGTGGCTGATTCGGGCCGGGCGCTGGACGATTGCGCATCCTGTAAACCCCACGGCTACCCATGCAACGAACGGGAGATGGCCAGATCGACATGTCCTGAAAACTTATCGCCGCTATTGTCGACGGCATGGCGTCTACCGAGCTGGATCAAGCGGGTCATTTCGCTCCAATTCCGCTAAAAGGCCGCTATCGAAGCGACCTTATTTTCTGCAGAACCGTGCTCTTTCATGTGACGCAAAAAATTCGCCACACAACCTGCGTGGCACATGGCACAGCACCCGCAAGAACGATCAAGCCGGCAACCACGGGGACGGTTACGCTGACACGGTCGAAACTTGCCTGCCTGGATTCACTATGGTCGCCGCCGAAAAAGCGCTCTGGTATATCGAAAGTCACTTCAGCGAGGATCCCTCGCTAGGCGAGATCGCGAGTGTGGCAGGGGTGTCGCCATTTCATCTGGCGCGTTTGTTCCAGTCGATGACGGGCTGGTCGGTGGTGCGCTACATGCGCGCGCGGCGGCTGACGGAGGCAGCGCGACTTTTGGCGGCCGGTGCACCGGATATTCTCGATGTGGCTTTGGGCACTGGCTACAGCTCACATGAAGCGTTCACCCGCGCATTCGGCGAACAATTCAACCTGAGTCCGATGGAGTTGCGCGAACGCGGCACGGTGACAGGACTGGCACTGGTGGAACCATTGCGCACGGTCGATGGCCCGTTGATCGCGCTGGATGAGCCGCGCCTGATGAGTGATGGCACACGCTTTATCGCTGGCCTGGGCTGCCGTTACACAACGGATACCACGCAGGGCATTCCAGCGCAGTGGCAGCGGCTTTGGCTGAACCACGCAGCCAACTTGCCGACTATGCGTACGGCGTTCGGTGTGTTCTGCAACAGCGACGACGAGGGCAGCTACGAATACATCGCCGGCTTCGATGTACCCGGTTTCGCCGGGCTCGATCCTGCGCTCAGCACACTGCGTCTGCCGGCGCGTGATTACGTGGTAGCCACCCATCACGGCCATATCTCGGCGATCCGTCGCACCTGGCAGACCTTCGTCGGCCATTGGCTGCCGCGCTCCGGCCTGCAGGTGGCCGATGCGCCTGATTTTGAAAAGTACAGCCCTGATTTCGACGACACCACCGGCATCGGCGATGTCGAGATCTGGTTGCCACTGAACGTCAAATGATCCTGACGACGAGAAACATCATGACGGCACGTTCCTTCTTTTTGATCCTGACCGGTGCACTGTTGTGCGCGAGCGCCACGGTACGCGCCGCTACTGTCGGCGAGATGCACCGCATCGCTCACACACCCTCGGCAGCAATCCGCGATGCCAAGCACAGCGACGCCCTGCGGGTGACGGTGTGGTATCCCGCCATGGCGAACGCGGTCGAGATGCCGCTGACTGTGGGGCCTCCATCGCAGCCGTTGTTCGATGCTGGTACGGCCGCAACCGATGCGCCGTTCGCACCAGGGCGCCATTCGGTGATCCTGCTGTCACATGGCTTCGGCGGCAGCGCGCGCATGGTCGCTTGGCTCGGCACAGCGCTGGCGCGCACCGGCGACATGGTGATCGCGGTGGATCATCCGGGCAATAACGGTCGCGATCCGATGACCATGGCTGGCGGCGTGCTGGTCTGGGATCGCGCGGTAGATCTGCGCGCGGCGCTCATGGCCATGCAGAGCGACCCGGTCATCGGCCAGCATATGGATGTCCATCGGCTGGGCGTAGCCGGCTTTTCGATGGGTGGATTCACCGCGCTGCTGACCGCGGGCGGGCGAGCCGACATCCAGCATTTTCTGCAGTTCTGTCATACGCATCCGACCGATAACACCTGCGCACCGCAGGCCGAGGCACCCGACCAGACCATGGCCACACGCGAACACGCGCTGACCCTGGAACCGATGGCGTCACTGGTCAAACACGACAGCGATGATTACGCGATACCAGGCATAAAAGCGGTATTCGTGATGGCACCTGGCGGTATCGAGGCGATCGACCCGGCCACCCTGCGCAATATGAAAGTACCCGTCAGCATCCTGCTCGGCGACGTTGACCCCGTGGCGCCGCCGGTCAGCAACGGCAACCTCGCCGCCACCCTGATTCCGCACGCGACCCTGAAGACCCTGCACGATGTCGGTCACTATGATTTTCTGGCCAACTGCACCGACACCGGCAGGCAACAGGTGCCATCTTGCACCCACCTGCGCGTACCGCAACAGACCACCCACGCCATGGCCATCATGCAAGCCGAGGCGTTCTTTGCGAAAAATCTGTGACATGGTGGCCCGGTTGCGAGTAATCCCCGGGCAATGAGGGTTTTGTGACCTTTCTCATGTGTTTCCAGTCAGTTGCACAGGTGAAGCGCTTGATCACATGCTTTGTCATAGAATCGGTGGGCGGTGATTCCAATGACATGCCAGACAGTGTTGTCATCGATCCTTGTCGCCGTGGCGATTCCTATCCGCGCACGCATCGGATGCTGGCCTGATGCCCGCGACACACGCAACATAGTGAGGAGCATACGTTCATGACTCACACCGTTCGAACCTCTTTATATCGTTATATCGCTGTCGCATTTGTTGCCGTGGCGATAACCGTATCGGCCGTACCCGCCCAAGCACAACGCTACGGGCATGGTGGCTATCACGGCCGACCGCAGTACAACAATCGCTACGACAATCGCGGCTATCGCGGTCGTGGCGGCGGCAATGGCGGCCTTATCGCCGGCGCCCTGTTGGGCGTAGTCGCTGGGGCAGTGATTGTGAATTCAGCGCAGCGGCCACCGCCGGATGTGGTGTATTCGTCACCACCGCCACCGCCACCGCCGGGCGTTGTCTATTACGACAACAACTACCCGCCACCACAGAACGGCTACTAATCAGCGCGACGCGCCCATCTCGGGCCGCTGTCGATCACGCCACGTGAATCGGAGCATCAACTATGAAACAAGCCATTCGTAACGTCGCCGTGCCTGCCCTGTTGTCGCTCGCCATCTTCACCGCATCCGCTTTTGCGCAACAGGCACCGGCATCGGCAAGCAGCTCGTCCATGTCAAGTTCCTCATCGATGACGAAAAGCCATGCGCAAAAGCGTGCCGACGTCGTTGAACAGCGCATCACCGATCTGCATGCAAAGTTGAATATCACCGATCAGCAGTCCAAGCAGTGGGACGCTTTCACGCAAACGATGCGTGACAACGCGAACAAGACCGATGGGGCCTTCCGCGATCGTGCGCAAAAGCTTTCATCGATGGACGCCGACGACGCCATGAAATCGTATGCCGCCCTGGCACAGCAACATGCAGAAAACATGCAGAAGCTGTCCTCGGCATTCAGCGATTTGTACGCTGTACTGTCGCCGGAACAAAAGCAGGTAGCCGATGCCATGTACCGCAATGAACAGGCCAAGAAGAAGGCCGCTCACGGATCGCACAAGCACAGCAAGTCCGGCGCACCGGCAAGTGCGTCTTCTGCAGGCTAAACCATCGTCGTAGCTACGTTGATCATAAGGCCGCTCTCGAAGCGGCCTTATTTTTTGGAAGTGTGCTTCCGATTCATTGTTTGAGCGGGGGTGCTGCTGGCTATCGCTTTCCTTGGCTTATCGCCGGGATGATGTGTTCAGGGATGTAGTTCGAAATGAATTTCCACCATGTCTTGCCGTTGTTGTAATTACTGCTGGCGAAACCGACAACAAGATCGAGATCCGGGATGACTGCCACGATCTGACCACCGTTCCCGGTGGCCACATACTCCCGATAGCGTTTTCCCTCGACGTTTGTCATCAATAGATGCCAGCCATAACCATAACCATGCACGTCCGTCGGTGCCGGATGTTCCGAGCCACGAAGCGGCGCTTCGCTACCGGTATCAAATACCGAATGCTCTTGGGTAGCTTCGTACACCCACTCCGGGCTGATCAGTTGCCGATCTCGCCATCTACCCTTCGAAAGGTACAGCTGGCCAATTTTCAGTAGATCGCGCGGACGTAGATATTGACCTCCCCCGCCATAACCTTGGTCTGTCGGCGTCAAATCCCAGTGGTATGTCAGAAAATCGAGCGGCTTTGCGAGGTATTCATCAAATAGCGCCGGTAGCCAGATGCCCGTTGCCCTGGATGCGGACGCACCGGCAAGATGGATATCCACCGAGCAGTAGACCGCACGGCGTCCGCCAGGAGTACTGATCATCGGAAGGCCAACGATATACCGCGTCCAGTCCGGCTGGGTTTTCTGAGCCATGACAACATCTTCATTGCCTGGAGCCTTAGGGTTCTCGTCATCGCAGTTGTAACCGGATGTCATTGTGATGAGATTCTCGATCGTCATCATTTTTTTGCGAGGATCCGGAGTCCGATCAGGGTCGTCGTTTGAAAAAATGTCATAGACCTTCGTGTTCGTTGTGAACGAGGGATCTATTCTTTGAGCAATACCTACCAATGTCGCGGTCAATGTCTTACCAGCTGAGCGAATGTCGTGCGTGTCTTCGCGGTTGTAACCGTAAAAATACTCATCCAGAACAAGCTTTCCATGCCGCGCCACGAGAACAGCTTGTATCGCTGGTGATGACGCACTGGTTGCGCGTTGGGCTGCGAGCGATCTCACGAAGGTTTCAAGAAGCGCGGCATCCAATCCAACGCTTGATGCGCTGCCTACCGTCCAGCCATCGCCATCGTCTATGGGCTGTCGGTAGCGATACAACGCCTCTGTGCGCGTTGGATAGAGATTCGATACTTGGCTCGCCGACGTGCGCACAAAGCGAAATAGGGTCCCGTAATCCGGGACTGCCATCGTGATGGCGTGATGAACTTCGTCCAGGCTGCCAGTGAGACGATAGCCCGAATCTCCCGCATCACTGAGTTCGACGCGTGCGCCTGATAAATCGACCTTGAAACGGCGCCCGATACCTATATTCCTCTGGTAATCACGAATGAAGGCCATGGACGAACCATCGGCCCCTTTATCGACCACGAGATACAAAGTGGTTCGTGGAATCAACGGCCTGACAATGCCGATCCATCGTCGGTGCCCGATTTGTCTGAAACGCACTGGCGTCGCCATTGCATAGCTCGCCAGACTGCTGGCCGGTTGAATCCAGAATCCGTTCAGTTTGTCGTCGACAAGAGCGCCGCGAAAACGCCCCGTACTCGAACCAAAGTCGAAGGTGATCGTGCTGCCTTCGATCTTCGCGATAGTTTGATGGCCATCAAGCTTCGCCTGGCCGGAAGCGTGACTTAGATCTACCGTGAGTTCGCCCTTCGCCACCTGACCGAGTGGTGCGGACGCCTCCCATATGCCCGTCAGTTCGTTTCCAGACGGTAGTTCTGCAGCCTGCACGTGCGGTAGCGCAAAGGCCAAACAGCAGCATGTAAGAGCTCGCCTGAGTGATGCAGTCACGTATTTCATGATGACCATCTCATTCGGTTGCCTTGCTGCTATAGAGACACCTTAGGATGCACTTGGCACATCCAAGGTTTAATAGCTTGTCCGTCGCGGCTTCGTGCGATGCCTCACCTGGACATGAACATCACGTCGATGCCCTCGATCCAGTACCGGAAACAGATTCGTCAGCAGGCGGCGCGTTCCCAGCCGGTATCCGCAGCGGCAGATGTCGCGCAAGCCGGTTTCAACGTTGGCAACGACGACCTTCCCAGTTCAGTCGCGACTATCGTCGGCTGTTTGGCCGTCCACCCGGTGAGGATGGAAGACTACTGCACAAGTCGAGCGAACGGGATAGCGCAACGCCATAAAAAGCGCGCGCAAGCTTCGGCGTATTCGCTAATGAATATTTACCGGTGCCAACAAACCACTCAAACGATCGACGCTCCCCGCAATGCGCTCAAGCTGGGGATAACGCAGTGTGCCGTGATAGGGAATCGTTGCGGCATGAGTCTGCCCATCGGCCTCGTATTGAATGTCGATCGATGCAGTGGTGGCCGATTTCACGGCAGCCTTCATCAGGTCGGACGTATACGGTTTGCCATTCACCGAAATGATATGTGCTCCAGGAGCCACACCAGCGGTGAACGCCGGACCCTGCCAGGAAGCAACCCGCACATCGCCCTTGCTCGATATCGACAAGCCGATCGAGTACGTGAGATCGATCACGCCGGAGTCGACCTCGTCCTGTGTAAAAGTCGCGGTAGGCGTATCGGTATAGACGAGCCGCCAGCCCATCCGCGCGAGGCCGTCGAGAACGCTCGAATCATGGGCATCCAGTCGTGACCTCAAGAAGCCACTCCAGTCGTACGGCACGATTCGATCAAGCGCGTCGCACACCTGCTCGAACGTGTAGGTTGAGGTGATGCGCGAACCGTTGCCCACGTCGAAGAACGCACGTGCGAAATCATTGAGACTTTTTTTATCGCTGCTGCGCTCGCGCACGATGGCGTCAACGTCCAGCCACAGCATCACGCCCTCCGGGTAATAATCTTCGCGACGTTGCCAATCGCGCCATGCCACCGAATGGCCCGCCATGTAGAGCGGATCGTTATTGCTGTCCTGTAGAGTCTTCCAGCTCCGCCCCACCCGCGCGTCAACCACGGCAGCATCAAGCGCCAGCTTGTCGAGTGTCTCTTGCCGCGTTCGTTGACCGCTGCGCGCGGCAAGAACCCGCCCCCAGAACTCCGTTTGTCCTTCATAAACCCAAAGCAGGCTATCCCGCATAGGTACATTCAACGTCGGGGTCCATAAGTCAGCCGGCTGACGAAATTTCCCGTTCCATGAATGCACGTACTCGTGGGCAATCAAGTCAAGATTGTTAAGTTGCTCGGCGTTGTCAGTGAAATAGTTGGCCGGCAGATTGTCTTCACCGGATTCCAGATGCTCGATGCCACCGGCGGGGAACGCATCGCTCAGCGTGACGATCGCATCGTAGTGAGCGTAATGCGGCGGCCCAAGCAGTTGCCGGGTCTGCACAAGAAGCTGGCGTAACTTGCTCAAGTCATCGCCAGTTTCCGCAAGGTCGCCGCGGTTATCGGCCAACAGATCCAGCCGGACCGTAGGCACGCCATCCGGCGTAAGTTTCACTTGCCGCCAGTACCGACCGGCATATACCGGCGAATCGGTAAGCGCTTCCAGCGATACCGGCTTGTAAGCAACCATGTCGTCGGACGCACCATCCACGTCGAGCGAGGTGAAGGCTTTGAGCCCTGGAGGCAACTTCAAACTCGCAGCGACAGGAATGTTTCTGGCAAACCAGCCCGCCGGATAAAGAAGCAGTCGCTGCCATTGCACATCGACGAGGTTCGGCGTCATCAAAGCGTCAGATGCTCGCGTCAGATATTGAAACTCGACCTCGATCGCGCGCGCGCCAACGGGCACGTTGATATGGAACGCATGCATGTCGACTGCATCGCGCTGCCAATCGACACTCTTGCCGTCGATGCTGACGAAGAGACCCGCAAGATTGGCCACTGAAATCGTCTCGGCATGACTCGCGCTTTCCCAGGCCGGATAGAGCAAGGTAAGCGATCCCGAGGCCTGAACCGGCAAGATTTCTCGCACGGCAAATAATTTATGGGCGATATCGGTCGCGTCAACAACTAACGATAGGGTGCCCTTGAACGGCACATCGCGAGGTGCCTCGATCGGTGCTGGATAAGGCAGCGGCTGGGGATTGATGCCCGTGCCCGTTGCGGCCAGCGAGAATGTAAACGCCACGCTCGCAACAGCGCACAATGCCATTGCTAGGCGATGGGTGACGCTAGGTGAAAAAGCGTTTGCCCTGTAGAACATGCGGCCGACACAACGCTTGCTCGCTCGCATAGACAGCAGAGCTTGTCCTGGCAATCGGAACGTAGCGTATTTGATAAGTTTCCTCACCGACCTGGCCTCAACGTCAATCATTGCAATGACGGCGACCAGCCTAACAAGGCTATTTACAAATAGTCAATCTTGGACTTATTGTCTATTTGATGCGAAAACGCTATTGCTATTCCGACACCGTGCAAGACCAACGAGTCGGTAAGCTCGCCACCACGTTTACGAGCCCGAGGACCAAGCGATATGCCGAAAAGGACGAAAAGTGCTCAAGCGAAATTCGCCGCGTACTTCCCCGTAGCCGATGCCATCGCGACACTTTTCCGGCCGCACGTGGAAGTGGTCATCCACGACTTGTCTTCCTTGAAAGTGGCATACATAGCCAACTCGATTTCCAGGCGACGCATTGGCGATTCATCGGTGGCTGACCAAGTCTCCGAGGAAAGCCTTGCCCAAGCCGTGATCGGTCCGTACCGCAAGGTGAACAAGGACGGTCGCAACCTGCGCTCCGTCACCGCGGTCATCCGAGATGCCGATCAGCAGCCCGCTGCGATGATGTGCATCAACTTCGACGTCTCCACCCTTGAACGCATCAGGGATGAAGTATCCGCGCTGGCCTTCCTTCCGGAATCCCTGGAACCACACGCACCGTTCTTCCATGACAACTGGCGACAAGCCTTGGAACGCCTGGTGCAGGAAGTTGAGCGCGAGGAAGGCATACCGGTGAAGTCCTTCAACACCAGTCTGCGCTTTGCGCTGATCGAGAAAATCAGCGACAGCGGTTTTCTAAGCATGCGCAATGCGCCTCCGGTCGTTGCAGAACGCGTCGGCATTTCACGGGCTGCTCTGTACAAATACCTCAAAGAGATTCGCTCACGCGCCTAGTGATTCAACTCAGTTGCTAGCGTATCGGTCTGCGTGCGGATTCCGGTCGGCTTGAACACCGATTCCGCTTGACGCTGAACACCTTGCTGGTGCTGACCAGAGACTGTCGTTCTATTGCGGTTGAGGCCGCCACCCAGCGGCGGGTACTCCTCATGATGCTCGGTGGTGGCTCGCCCCACTTTCTCAACCATCCGTCGAACGCGTCGTTTTCTCCCAATGATTGATCTCGGCGGTCAAGTCAAACAACTTCTGACGCACCAAGTTGAGCGCGTCGCTTCCGAGCAGTAGATGCGCTGGTGGCGAGTCACTATCGATCAAACTCAGCATGGCTTGCGCTGCCTTTGCAGGATCGCCAAGCTGCTTTCCGTTCTTTTGCTGACGGGCCTCTCGGATCGGATCGAACAGCCCGTCGTAATCAGGAATGGAGCGAGGTGTCCTGACCATCGAACGTCCTGCCCAGTCAGTGCGGAACGAGCCAGGGGCTACCGCCGTTACGGCGATACCGAGCGGCTTCACTTCTTTGCCGACTACTTCTGAAATGCCCTCCAATGCGAACTTGCTGCCGCAATAGTAGGAAATGCCAGGCAGAGTGATATAGCCGCCCATCGAAGTGACGTTGAGGATATGCCCCCTGCGTCGATGACGCATGTAGGGCAGTACGGCCTTCATCATGGCCACGGCGCCAAACACATTGACGTCGAACTGCCGCCGCATCTCTGCCAATGGCGACTCCTCCATAACGCCCTCGTGACCATATCCGGCGTTGTTGACGAGTACGTCCACCGCACCAACGGTCTCCTCGATGTCGGCAACTACCCCATCGATCGCATCATAGTCGGTGACATCGAGAATGCGGCCTATCGCGTTGCTGGCAGCAAGCGCCTCGAACTCACGCCGAGCTTGCTCATTTCGCACAGTTCCAACCACACGATGACCCATGGCGAGGGCCTCTTGGGCCAGCGCCCTGCCGAACCCGCTGCTAACCCCGGTAATAAGTAAAGTCTTGATTGCTGACATGCGACTACTCCTGAAGAACAACGGGAGGGTGCACAATAGGCTCTTATAGATAGGATTTTGACGCCTTATTATCCAACTTTCTTGCCTATTCCTATGAGAAATCATCTCCCATGAAGAAGGCCGAGCAACCTTTGGCAGACGAAAACCGGCGTCTGGCTGCCCTTACTCGCGGGCTAGCGCCCCAGGAGGGATACAACCTCACGGCACTGCCTGACGTGCGCATCCTGCGTTCTGATCGAACCCTGTCGCGAACGCCGGTTTTGTATGACCCCGGCATCGTGATCGTGTGCCAAGGGCGCAAGCGCGGCTATTTTGGCGACCAGATTTATCTTTACGACGAGCAGCATTACCTGGCCGTGGCTGTGCCCGTTCCGTTCACGATGGAATCGGATGGCACGCCCGAGCATCCATTGTTGGCCATCTATATGCATATGGATTTTCAGTTGGCCGCTGAGTTGATGATTCAAATCGACCGCCATCACTTGCCGGTTGATCGGGAGAGGCCGCTCAGCATGATGTCCAGCACCATGGACTCAGCTCTGCGGATGTCCGTGCTGCGCTTTCTGGAGGCCATGAGCCGACCATTGGAAGCGACGATTCTTGGACCAGGCCTGGTGCGTGAACTTTATTTTCGGGTACTCACTGGGCCCCAGGGCATGGCCATGCGCTCGGCCCTTGGAATGCATGGGCAATTCGGCAAGATAGGGAAAGCACTTCGCCATATTCACGTTGCATACGCCCAACCGATCAATCTGGCGCAATTGGCTAGAGAAGCTGATATGAGCGTACCCACGTTCCATAGCCATTTCAGGGCGGTAACGCAAACGTCGCCCATGCAGTACGTAAAGTCCACGCGACTACACCAAGCCCGTCTATTGATAGTGCGCCAAGGTATGACGGCGGAGGCCGCTGGCTACGCGGTGGGGTATGCAAGCGCGTCGCAATTCAATCGAGAGTTCAAGCGGCTTTTCGGCCTACCGCCAGCTGCGGAAGTGAAGCGCATGAGGGAAAACTTTGCGATACCTCTCGCGCAAGCGGCGTCGGACTACGTTTCATCACACTGAATTGATACGACACAGCCCCTGGGCCTGGATCTGGGTGCTGGGTGGTGTCCGCTTTCACTCGAAGCCGCATAGAAACCACTGAGCAACAGCGGCACGATGTTCAACGCTAGAGGGATGTTCAAACGTGGCCGGAACGGTGTTCAGTCGCCACCGGAATCCACAACAAAAAAGAAAAGGCCACCTCGCGGCGGCCTTCTCTCGCATAGCGCGTCAACCAACCTCGGTGAATCAGGCCGCGGCGCCCTCTTTTTTCAGGCTGGCCATGTCGATCACGAAGCGGTACTTCACGTCGCTCTTGAGCATGCGCTCGTAGGCCTCGTTGATGTCCTGGATATTGATCTTCTCGATGTCCGAGGCGATACCGTGCTCGGCGCAGAAATCGAGCATCTCCTGCGTCTCGGCAATACCCCCGATCAGTGAGCCGGCCAGCGAACGACGCCCGAAAATCAGTGCGCCAGCGCCCAATTCAGCTGGCTTGTCAGGTACGCCAACCAGGGTCATGGTGCCGCCGCGCTTGAGCATCTGCAGATAGACGTCCAAATCGTGCTTGGCCGACACGGTATCCAGAATGAAATCGAAGGTGCCCGCATGGGCCTTCATCTGCTCGGGGTTGTTGGACAACACCACCTCGTCGGCGCCCAGGCGCAGCGCATCTTCGCGCTTGGACTCGGACGTGGTGAACTGCACCACCTTGGCACCGAAGGCATGCGCCAGCTTCAGCGCCATATGGCCCAGACCGCCCAGACCAACCACGCCGACCTTGCTGCCCTTGCCTACTTTCCAATGCTTCAGCGGTGAGTAGGTGGTGATACCGGCACACAGCAGCGGGGCTGCAGCGGCTGGATCGAGCTTGTCGGAAATGCGCAGGGTAAACGCCTCGTCCACCACGATCTGGCTCGAGTAGCCACCCTGAGTGACGCGGCCGTCGTGACGATCCTTACCGGCGTAGGTAAGAGTGAAGCCGTTCTCGCAAAACTGCTCGAGGTCTTCCTTGCAGCTGGCGCATTCGCGGCACGAGTCGACCAAACAACCGACGCCGGCCATGTCGCCCACCTTGAACTTGGTCACGCCCTTACCAACAGCGGTGACGCGACCGATGATCTCGTGGCCCGGCACGATCGGGTACTCGCCCTTGCCCCACTCATCGCGCACGGTGTGCAGGTCCGAATGGCAGACGCCGCAGTAGAGGATGTCGATCACGACGTCGAGGTCACGTGGATCGCGGCGCTCGAAGCGGTATGGCGCCAGCGGCGCTTTGGCCGATGCGGCGGCATAGCTGAGAGTGGGAAGCATGGGAGATCTCCGTAGGGAATAGGAACCCGTTCAGAGTACGGCGTGTAAAGCAACCGTAGTAGTCTCAATAACGGCTTTCAAAAACAACCAGGAGTTTCCAATGGATCGACTCCGCGCGATCGAGACTTTTCTCAAGGCGATCGACCTGGGCAGCTTCAACCGCACCGCCTCGGCCCAGGGCACCACCCCGCAGGCCGTCAGCAAGGCCGTGCGCCAGCTCGAGCGCGAGCTGGGCGTGCAGCTATTCCGTCGCAGCACGCGCAAAAGCAGCCTCACCGAGGAGGGCCGCCGCTTCGCCGACAAGGTGCGGCCCGGCATCGAGACCGTCAACAGCGCATGGCAGCATGCGCGACAAGCGGTCACCGAGGAACAAGGCACTATCCGCCTCACCGCTTCGCCGAGTCTGGGTCGTCTCTTTCTGCTGCCGCTGATCGGGATGTTCCGCCGAATGTATCCGGGCGTGATGGTCGAGTTGTTGTCGGACGACCGCTATACCGATCTGATCGGTAGCGACATCGACATCGGCTTCCGTAGTGGTTTTTCGCCCGACGCCCAACTGGTGGTACGCGAACTGTTCCGCATCCAGTTGATCATCTGCGCCAGCCCGGCCTATCTGGCCGAACACGGTGTACCGTCGCAAAGAGAGCAACTGGAAGGACATCTGTTTACCGGTTCGCGTCACCCCAATACCGGGCGCATCTCACCCTGGGAGTTCCTGCATGAGGGGGAGCTGCGCTTCGGCGACCTGCCAGCCGGCTTCACCAGCAACGACCCCGAGGCCGAAACCCAGGCCGTGATAGCCGGGCTCGGCATGGGCCAGATCGACAGCATCAGCGCCGCCCGCCATCTGCGCAGCGGAGCGCTGGTGCCCTTGATGCTCGATCAACTCAACGAGCGCTACGGCGTTTACATGTACTACGCCCAGCGTACGGAGATACCCAGTCGCGTGCGCAAATTCATCGACTTCGTGATGGCCCAGACCGGCGATGCGGCCGCCTGCCGCCTCACCGAGGAGGAATTGAAGACTCTGCATCGACGTGGGCTGCGTGCCGCCACGCCAAGCAAACCGGCTCGACGATCGAAGCACGCGTAACCTATAACTTTAGTCGGCCGCGACTCTGGCGTGCGCATTCCGCGGCGGCCACGTCAGTGGGTTACGATGCGGCGCCTTGATCGCGTTGCGGCAAGCTACCGCTGTTTCAGGAGTACCCCACGTGTCGCATTGCTCCAGCCCCCTGCTTACGCGCCCCATCGTCGATGCCTTGCTCGCTGCACGCGATGCCGGCGCAGGCGAGTGGATCGGCTCGCTGGATCTGGGGATCTCGAACGCCAGTACGCCGCTGGAGATGGACGCCTGGCAGTGGCGTGGCCAGCATTATCCCTACCCGCCCAAGCTGAAAGACCGCACGATTTATTACTGGGACGGCGAGGAATTCGCGCCTGTGTCGCGCTTTGCTGGCTCGCTGATCAAGCTGGTACCCACCGAATGGGGCGCACCGACGTTCGAGATCGACGGCATCAAGATGCTGCCGACGTCGAAAGAGTCACCCTTCGAGGATGCGCGCCGCAAAGTGGCGCTGATCGAGCCGCGTGGCAAGGTGGTGCTCGATACCTGCGGCGGACTGGGCTACTTCGCAGCCTGCTGCCTGGAGGCGGGTGTGGCGCACATCCAGTCGCTCGAAAAGAACGCCGACGTGCTGTGGCTGCGCACGCTCAATCCATGGTCGCCCAATCCGGATGGGCTCGCCAGCGGCGGGCGCCTGCAGCTCAATCATGCCGATGTGTCGCAGGCAATCACGCAGGTTGCCGACGCGTCAGTCGACGCGCTGCTGCACGACCCGCCGCGCTTCGGCATCGCCGGCGAACTCTACTCGCAAGTGTTCTACGATCAGCTGGCACGTGTACTGCGCTGCGGCGGCCGGCTGTTCCACTACACCGGCAGCCCGAACAAACTCACCAGTGGCCGCGACGTTCCCAACGAGGTGGCCAAGCGGCTGGAGAAAGCCGGCTTCAAGGCGCAGCTGGCGCTGGATGGCGTACTGGCAACACGGCGTTAAAACCCTCCCGACAAAAGCCCGCTAGTCTCCCATCGAAGAACGCTGCGCCTGGATGAAATCGACAAACGCGCGCAGCGGCGCAGGAAGATGGTGGCGCCCCGGATAGTAGAGAAACGGCCCGGAGAACCGTTGCCACCAGGGCTCCAACACCGGTTCAAGTGCACCACTTTCGAGATGCGGGCGCAGCCAGCCCTCGAACAATTGGATGACACCGCAGCCGGCGACGGCGGCGTCTACGGCAAGATCGGTAGCCGCGCCGATGCGAACGACCAGCGGACCGGAAGGCTCCACCGTGACGATCTCGCCATCACGCTCGAACTCCCAAGCATGCATGGCACCGCTGGCAAACCGCCCGCGCAGGCAGGCATGGGCGAGCAGATCGCGCGGATGGTCGGGGCGACCGCAGCGGTCGAGATAGGCCGGCGACGCTGCCGTCGCATAGCACTGCACGCGCGGGCCGATCGGCAAGGCGATCATGTCCTGCTCCAGCCGTTCGTCATAGCGAATGCCGGCATCACAGCCCGCGGCGAGCATGTCGACGAAGCTGTCTTCGGCGATGATCTCCAGACGGATGTCGGGATAGGCCGCGAGAAACGGCGGCACGATGTACGGCAGGACCAGCCGCGCCGCACTCACCGGCACATTCAGCCGGAGCGTACCGGCTGGGCGGTCGCGAAAACCGTTGACCACATCCAGCGCGGCCTCGACTTCGCCCAGCGCAGGGCCAAGCCGATCGAGCAGTCGCGCGCCGGCTTCGGTGGGCATCACGCTGCGGGTGGTGCGGTTGAGCAGCCTCACGCCGAGCGCGCGCTCGAGCCGGCGCACCGCCTCGCTCAGACTGGACGCGCTGCCGTCCATCTTCCTGGCGGCATCGCGAAACCCGCCTGCCCGGGCCACAGCGACGAAGGCCGTGAGATCTGCAAGATTCGCCGGCATTGTTCGATTTTCCATACGGCCCGTGCCGATTTAGCCTGGTTATCATACAAGCGTCGAGTGTCTATATTTCAGGTCCCTTGATGAGAAAGACCCTGAGAGAAAGACCATGACAGACATCCGCAAAGCCGGAACTTTCAAGCTCGGCGATCGCATCGTAAAGCGCCTGGGCTACGGTGCCATGCAACTGGCCGGCAAAGGCGTGTTCGGGCCGCCGAAAGATCGTGACGGTGCACTCGCCGTGCTGCGCGAGGCCGTGGCCAGCGGTATCGATCACATCGACACCAGCGACTTCTACGGCCCGCATGTCACCAATCAGATCATTCGCGAAGCGCTGCACCCGTACGCCGACGATCTGGTGATCGTCACCAAGATCGGGGCGCGCCGCGGCGAAGACAGTTCGTGGAATCCAGCCTTTTCAGCGGAAGAGCTGACCCGCGCCGTGCATGACAACCTGCGCAACCTCGGGTTGGACGTGCTCGATGTCGTCAACCTGCGCCTGATGTTCAGTATTCACGGCCCGGCCGAGGGCTCGCTCGAAGCGCCACTGACTGTGCTTGCGGAGCTCCAGCAGCAAGGTCTGGTTCGCCATATCGGCTTGAGCAACGTGACGCGCAAGCAGATCGCCGAGGGGCGCGCCATCGCGGATATCGTCTGCGTGCAGAACCAGTACAACCTCGCGCACCGGAACGACGACGCCCTGATCGACGAACTCGCCGCCGCGGGTATCGCTTATGCACCGTTCTTCCCGCTCGGTGGTTTCACACCGTTGCAATCAACCGCACTCTCCGATGTTGCCGCGCAACTCGATGCCACGCCCATGCAGGTGGCACTCGCCTGGTTGCTGCAGCGCTCCCCGAACATCCTGCTGATTCCGGGCACCTCATCCGTAACGCATCTGCGCGAGAATCTGGCGGCGGTCGATATCGCCTTGCCAGACGAGGCGCTGAAAACGCTGGATCACATCGCGGGTGATAACGCGCCGGGCTGAGGCTGGGCCGACGCAACACGTTTAGCAACGAGGGCAGCCCTCAGGAAGGAATGCCCTCGCCACCGTTCAGATCAGCACTAGCGCTACTGGTTCCGCCCTATTTGCGTGCCGCGATAATCTGGCTCAGGTAATCCGGCGTGCCCTCGACGCGGACCAGATGCGGGTACCGCAGGCCGCCGTGATAATCCACCGACACCGTGCGGAAACCGCCCTGGTAGTTCAGCAGCAGCTGGATTGGTGACTGGCTGTCCTTGGCCGCCGTAATTGCTTCCTTCAGCACGTCGCTCGAATAGTCCTGGCCGTTCACCGCGACCAGGGTGGCTCCGCTGCTGACGCCGGCCTTGAACGCCGCGCCATTCCAGTTCACGTCGTTGATCAGTCCCCTGTCTGCCATCGTCAAACCGATCGACCAGGTGAAGTTGTACAGATGGCGCGGCGGTTCCGGCTGGCTGTTGTACTGCTTCTCGTAGTCGCTTTCCTTGTCGGTATAGACCAGCTTCCATCCGGAGCCATCGATGCCATTGAGCGGCGGATTAAGTGCATCAACGCGGGCGTGCAGGAAGCTGGCCCAGTCGTAAGGCGCCACGCCGTTCAATGCGGCCACGACGTCGTCGAAGGTGTAAGTCTTGGTCACGTAGCTGCCATTGTCGACACCGAAAAACGCATGGGCGAAATCGTCCAGCGACTTGCGGTCATTCGTCAGAGCGCGCAGCTTGCTATCCACCTCCAGCCACATCATCTGTCCGCCGCTGTAATAATCCTCGCTCATCTGCCAGCTGCGATACGGCAGGCCCGAGCGATGCGCAGCAGTGGGATCATTGGTCGTGTCCTCGAGCGTGCGCCACGCGAAACCGGCGCGGTTACGCTCGTAATTGGCCGCTGTCATCGCCAGCGCATCGCGAAACTGCTGTGGCGTCCACATGCCGGAACGCGCGGTCAGCACGAAACCCCAATACTGTGTCTGTCCCTCGTAGACCCAGAGCAGCGAATCGCCCATCGGCACGTTGAAGTTGGGCGTCCACAGGTCAGCCGGACGTCGGAACTTGCCGTTCCACGAATGCGTGTACTCGTGCGCCAGCAGGTCTCGATCGGGCGCGTTCTCACTCCACGTCGTGAAGTAATCGGCACCGAGACCGTCCTCGCTGGACTGATGGTGCTCGGTGCCGTTGCCGCCCAACTGATCCGAAAGCGAAAAGAGAAAGTCGTAGTGGTCGTAGTGATGCGAGCCAAACAGCGTGATCGCCTGCGTCACCAATGCCCGATGCACCTTCAACTGCTCGGGCGTCATCTCCAGATACTTCGGTGCATCCGCCACGATGTCCAGATGTACCGGTGCGCCGCCGGCAGGCGTGAGATCGACGCGCTTGAAGTACTGGCCCGCGTAGATCGGCGAATCAACCAGATTGTTGAACGTCACCGGCTTGAAGGTGGTGATGTCACCCGACTCAGACGTCGTCTCCAGCGCGGTGCCGAGCTGCCAGCCATGCGCCAGCGTCACGCTGGGCACAAAGGTGATACCACGCGAAAAATAGCCGGCCGGATACAGCGAAACCTTGCTCCATTCCATGTCCATCATGCGGTCGGTGATATCGAAATCGCCGCTGCGACCGGACAGATACTGAAAGTCCACGTCGATGCTCGACACGCCGGTCGGTACATCGAGATGGAACGCGAAGACGTTGTACTTGTCGCGCTTCCACATCAGCGGCTTGCCGTTGCCACTGAGCTTGAGCCCGGCAAGCATGGCAATCGGACCACTCGGCGAATGGTCGCCAGGAATCCACTGCGGATACAGCAGTGTCAACGCACCCGACTTCACCGGAATGGTCTCGTGCACGCGAAAAATACCCTGTACCGTGTCGCTGGCATCGACATGAATCGCTATCGTGCCGGGATACGGCGTGTCCTGTGGTGGTGGTACCTGGTCGGTTCGCAGCTCCTGTGCGCATACGCTACCGATCGCGAGAGCCATCGATATGGCCACGACAAGACGTACAAGCATGCAGCGCGCGCCAGACGGCGACCGGGGGAAAGAGGCAACCAACATGATGAACTCCGACAGGCAAATCCAAGGAATTCGCACAACTTAACATCGCCGCACAAACTTATGTGCCCGATTTATTTCTCCCCCCAACATGGGGAGGGAATCCGAGCACGGCGAGTGATGCTGCACTTGGCTGTTTGCGCACGCGTCCCTATTCCACCCGTTTCCCGCCGCTGGCCGAGGCCAGGCGCAGAAAGGTCTCGTGCTGGTAGCGGCTCATGCGCAGCTTCTGGCCGGTATCCATCGTGACGACGTGGTAGCCGTTGAACCACGGATGGATAGCCTGGATCCGGCGCACGTTGATAATTGCCGAGCGGTGGACGCGCGCGAAATGCCGCGGATCAAGGCGCGCGGCGAGCGCGCTCATGGTCTCTCGCATCTCGTGGACGCCATCGGCCAGGTGGATCTGCACGGTGTTGCCGCTGGCCTTGATCCACACGATCTGGTCGACGTCGATAAAACTGATGTGCTCGTCGATGCGCACGGGAAGGCGCTGGATGTAGTCATCGCGCTGGCGCAAGGCGTCGAGCGCCTGCAGGATCTGCGCGGAGGCGACCCCGCCTACGCCCTCGCCGGTCGACAGCCGCGCCTTCACGCGCCGCAGCGTGTTCGCGAAACGCTCCCGACTGAACGGCTTCACCAGGTAATCCACCGCATTCGCCTCAAATGCCCGCACCGCATATTGCTCGAAGGCGGTGACAAACACCGTCGCCGGCATGCGCTCTGCGCCAATGGTCGCCGCCACGTCCATGCCGCTCATGGCAGGCATCTGGATGTCGAGAAAAACCAGGTCCGGTGACTGACTGCGTATCGCCTCGACCGCCGACACGCCATCACCGCACTCGGCCAACAGCTCGATGTCGGGATCGTCACGCAGCAGCCGCACAATGGCATGACGTGCGATCGGCTCGTCGTCCACGACCAGGGTAGCGATGCTCATGCGGAGGCGACCTCGGGCGCATCGTCAGGCTCTTCGATCTCGCGAAACGGCAGCCGAAGACGGCAGATAACGCCCTGAGGCCAAATCATCCCCAAGTTAACCTGCGCAACACCGCCATATAGTTCGCGCAGGCGTAGCTCGGTGTTCGACAGCCCGATACCGTGTCCCGAGGTGGATGCTGCGCCGGCCTCCAGCGTGCTGTTGCGGTTGCGCACGTCGATGCACAGAGTGTCGCCCTCACGCCGACTTTCTATTTCGATGCAGTCCACACCGACTCGCTTGCCGATCCCATGGGTGATGGCGTTCTCCACGATCGGCTGCAGGATCAGGCTGGGCACAGCGCAATCCAGCGTATCCGGAGCGACGTAGATCTGCGTGGTGAGGCGATCCTTGAAGCGTATGCGCTGGATGCCGAGATAGAGATCCAGCAGCACCAGCTCCCGCCGTAAACTGATTTCCTGCCCGTCGTAGTCCTCGAGGAATGCACGCAGCAGGTCGCTCAGGCGCAGCAGCATGTCTTCAGCCGACAACGTGTCCTCGTCCAGCAACGTCGCGATCGCATGCAGCGTGTTGAACAGGAAATGCGGCTGCAGTTGCGACTTCAGCGCACGCAGGCGCGACTGTGCAAGCTCCGTCGCCAGCTGGATCGCTTCGATCTCGCGGCGGGTCTTTTCCGCGTGGAACTGCATGGCCTGCTGAATCGCAAATAGCGACCAGTAGACCAACAAGCCGGTGGCGAAATGCTGGCCGAGAAACTGTCTGACCTGCTCACCGAACGAACTCGGTTCGAACGGCGTCGACACGAACGCTCCAATGAACATGGCCAGCAGAGTCACGCCCACGCTCACCGGCAATTGCATACCTAGCCCGCGCAGGCGCACCGGCGACTGGATCGGATACTTCGCTGCCAACCGGAACACCATCGGCGCCAATGCTGCCCACGTATACCACTGGATCATCGACCAGCGCAGGTCATCGAAGACCGACCAGGTATTTCCGTACAGCGCGTCTTGCATGGACCGCTGTATCGTAAACACCACCACTACCACCGCCCACAGGCCGAGATAGCGGAACAGGCCGATTTGCGTGTTGCCGAGGCGAACCATCATCGCGGGATATCCCGTGGATTGGAGTGGCCATCCTAGGTGCTGCGCACGGCGCTGCAAAGCAAGATCGCGACGCCACTACGATTCACCACCGCGTTACGACGATTCATCCCGAACCGCTTTCGCAGGACACCTCCATCCGGCCATATCAGGGTGCCGACCGTGTACACACGAGCCACCGGCGGCACCTCACCTCAGCCGGAGCACCTCCATGAATTCGACCAGCGCCACCTCTCTTGTAGCCATGTTTGCCTTCGCGCTTGGCAACCTGCTCGTCGTTCCATCGGCGGTCAGCGCCGATGCAGCGCGCAGACCCGCGCGGCACTTCGATCTGGTGAACGCCACATTTGACAGTGTCACCGCGCTCGCCATCGCGCCTGCCGATCGCGATGCCTTCCAGGACATCACCCTCGGCCAGCCGCTGCAAGGCGGCCTGACCTCAATGACCTTCGATGTCCCCGCTGGCGGATGCCTGCGCGACCTCCGTGTCACCTTCCACGGTGGACGTACCCAGCTC
>Ga0302310_10000754_pt1 | contig 29017 bp, 25 predicted proteins | sample III_Palsa_N1_2_FD_200451 | JGI IMG/M metagenome (GOLD analysis project Ga0302310, IMG submission 200451) | Peat permafrost microbial communities from Stordalen Mire near Abisko, Sweden - III_Palsa_N1_2 | ecosystem: Environmental > Terrestrial > Soil > Palsa > Peat permafrost | place: Sweden...
CATCGTCAACTACTTGCTCGCGGCCAAACAACCGGTCGATCGATACTTGCTCCCCCATCGCACTGTAAGGTTCACGATACGTATGACGGAAAGCAGAACAGAGTTCGCATCAGCCGGATCGGACATCCGCAGAGTACGAGTCAACCCGCTGAATTTTACGACGTACGACTCCGTTTCATCGACGCCTCACCTGTGATATTGCCGGCAGTTGCCGGCGCCACCGGGGCCGATCCCGGCGAGAAAGGCGCAAGGAAAGGCGAGGGCGGTGCCTTATGGGCGTCGACGTTGCGGCTCTGACCCAGAAAGGGCGCCATGCCCGGGCGTGCGTTTGGCTGACGTGGAGTGTTCATGGTCACCATCAGACGATGGTCGCCGCGGGATTGCGGTGGATCCGATCGTAGCATCACGGCGACTCTAGCAATTCTACGCTGTGACGTCCGTACGATACCGCACGATGGGCATTCACCAGTCGTCTGTTGGTCGGCGACCGCATAGCAAGAAGACATTCCGCGGCAGCCAAGAGAAAACGGGCGAACCTCCACGATCATGCAGGCCGACGCATTTGTCGCTAGGAAATTGTTGCAGGCGCCGAGTACTTTGAAAGGCTTGTAGAAATTGGGATGTCGCTGAGGCGCAGGGGTTTGTGACGAACAGATCGGATCTCGACATCCGTCGATGGTGATGCGTGTAACGCGCTTGAACTCGACGCCTGCACGCCACATCAATGTCGTCCATTCGCGCCGATTGATGTAGCAAAACTATATTCGGGATCTACGCACCAAAAAAACGATGATAGCAACGATTAGGATAGTTCCGAGTATGCCGCCGCCGTAGTACACATGAACTCCGGTTGGTTTTGCCACTGGCACATCAGAGCATAGCCGCGTGTCGGCGTCTGTTCGCTAGCACACGCAGTGTGACTCACTGCAGGGCGCAGCTCGCTATTTGCGCTAGCGCAGGTGACACGGGAGGGGGCCTGGTCTTGGTGAATATGAGTAACGAGTAATCGCGCGGTGTAGGAAAGGCCTGTCAGCGCGGTAGATTGTGGACTTCAAGGCTGCGCGGCACAAGGGTACGCCACCGAACAGACGGTCCAGTGTGGTTGGTGGGATGGTGAGCACGCGTCTAACAGCGCTTGGTATCGTAGCGACGGGCGACTGGTTTTTCACCTCAACTGTACGGCGGCGATCCACATGCAAACTACTATGATGAGCGTCGATGGAATGCATTGCGGCGGGTGTGTCAACAAGCTATCCCTTGCCTTGAACCGGGTCGTGGGTGTCAGTGACGTCCAGATCTCGTTGGCCTCCGGCGAAGCGACGATTCGGTATGACGAGCTCCAGACCTCGCCCGGAAAGTTGAATGAAGTGGTCATAGGCAGCGGCTTCGGCGTGGGCGGCATGGCCGCCACCAACGGACACGATCCTCGACCGAATTGTTGCGGGTGAGGGAATCCCTATGTTACGCGACACCCAGGATTTGCTCGATGACGCCGTTGAGGCTACGGACGGCGTCATCGGAGTCGTGAAGGATCTGTATTTTGACGATGAATCGTGGGTCATCCGCTATTTTGTAGTCGCGACCGGATCCTGGCTGGCGGGCCGCCACGTGTTGATTGCGCCGGCCTCGATGACCATGCCTGTCTGCGAATCGAAGCGGATGCCAGTCACCCTCACGAAGCAACAGGTCAGGAACAGCCCGGACATCGACACGGATGAGCCCGTATCCCGGCAACACGAGCGAGAATACCTGCAGTATTACGGCTATCCATACTACTGGAGCGGGGGCAATATCTGGGGCCGAGGCGCGGCACACCCCGGCTCGTTGGTGACCGGTCTGGAGCAAGAGGAAGGCGCTGCCGCGCGTCGCCGCACCGATGCGGAAAATAGCCGTGCCGACGCACAAGCAGATTCGGATCATCACCCGCGCGCTGATCACCATTTGCGCAGCGTAGAAACGGTCAAGGCCTATCACCTCCATGCGACCGACGGCGAGGTCGGCAAGGTTAAAGGGTTTCTTATAGACGAGACGTGGGTGATCCGCTACATGGTTGTGGATACCGACAACTCCTGGAGGGGTCATGACGTTCTCATCTCTCCCGAATGGATCGAAGACGTCCAATGGGATGATAATCATGTGCTAGTAGGACTTACCTGCGAGGCTGTCAAGCAGGCACCTGCCTATTATCCTGGCGATCCCCTGACTCGCGAGCGTGAACAGGATCTCTGCCTTCACTACGGATTTGGCGGCTACTGGGCTCGCGAAGTCGAGCCGGAAGACCCCGAACTGCAGTTCAGGCCCCCGAAATCTGCCTAGAGTTGGGTGATTCGCAGACAAAGTGCATTGCCGATCATTGCGTCGGATTCGAACCAATGCCGCCCCCGCGACGCATGCTTGCTTGATCGCGTCAGACGCGCCGCTAAATTGGTCAGGGGGATTTAAAGGGGAAGAACGCGCTCGAAAGTAGGCTCGCCGGTGATCCGCCAGGTCCCGCTGATAGAACCGGGCGGCTGCCGGCCGACAGAATATCCGGCGCGGCGATACCATGGTGATGACCGGGCATCGATCGATTCAGACGGTGATGCGCTACTTTCAGACCGGGAAACCGCCGATTTTGCGGGACTTTAGTGTCGTGTAATTAAATTCACCCCCTAGCAAGACTGATCGGTGCAAGAATACATCGCTATCGATCTGGATTTCGCTTGTGCATCGCGTAGCGCAGAGTTGCACGGCCTCCCTCTCCTGTGTACGGTAGTGAGCCTACCATCCTTGCTGGCACAGCTCGAAATTGAGCGCGCCTGTCATCTGCAAGCATTTTTATTTCGCCATAGCAGGGATCATCAGTGGATAACGCTACCCCGTCCCCGGTGCAAAATCATTTGCTTGCCCAGCTTCCTCAAGCGGAACGGAAACGTTGGTTTCCGACATTAGAATTGATCGATATGCCATTGGGGCAGGTGATTTACGAGGCGGGCGTCACCCTGAAATACGTTTATTTCCCGACCACCTCGATCGTCTCGTTATTGTATGTCATGGAAAATGGCGCTTCGGCGGAGATCGCGGTTGTGGGTAACGAGGGTATCGTCGGGGTATCGCTCTTCATGGGCGGCGAATCCACTCCAAACCGCGGTGTGGTCCAGAGTGCCGGGAAGGGCTATCGGCTCAGTGCAAAGATCATGAAAGACGAGTTCGATAAGGCCGGTCCGGTCTTGCATCTGTTGCTGCGCTACACGCAGGCCCTTATTACGCAAATGTCGCAAACCGCAGTTTGCAACCGCCATCATTCGTTGGATCAGCAGTTGTGTCGCTGGTTGCTGCTGAGCCTCGATCGATTGCAGGGTAACGAACTCGTGATGACGCAGGAACTGATCGCTAATATGTTGGGTGTACGTCGCGAGGGGGTAACGGAGGGCGCCCTCAAATTGCAGAAAGTAGGGCTAATTCAATATGTGCGCGGACACATCACTGTGCTTGATCGAAAGGGTTTGGAGAGGCGAAGTTGCGAGTGCTACGCGGTTGTCAAAAAAGAATATGACCGATTGTTGCCCGCGAAGTTAGCGACGTAAGTTGGGCATGATTTGACTCCGTACCTCGGTACGGAGCCTAAACTACCCTATGTCGCCCGTACAGCATCGCCGAGGACAGCCACTCCGGCTTGTCATATCAAACTCCGGTAGAGTTCAAGTGAGAACATCAACCAACCCGATCGGTGATCCGAGCGCCGCGTATCCTTAAATTCGCGAGACTCGGAGACGAAGCGCATTGCCGATGACCGACACGGAGCTCAAGCTCATGGCGGCTGCGGCGATAACGGGACTTAAGAGAAGTCCGAACGTGGGATACAGCGCCCCAGCAGCCAGGGGTATCCCGATCACGTTGTAAACGAACGCCAAAATAAGATTCTCACGGATATTACGCATGGTGGCGCGACTCAAGGCCCGGCCGCGTGCGATGCCGGCAAGATCGCCCTTGACGAGCGTGAGGCCGGCGCTTTGCATGGCTACATCGGTACCGGTGCCCATCGCAATGCCGACATCGGCTTCGGCCAATGCCGGGGCGTCATTCACACCATCCCCGGCCATTGCGACCACACGGCCTTCGTGCTTGAGCCGCCGAACGATAGCGTTCTTTTGATCGGGAAGTACATCCGCTTCCACCTCCGAGATGCCAAGCTTCGCGGCAACGGCTTGGGCCGTGGTGCGATTGTCGCCAGTCAACATAACGATGCGCACACCCTCACTGCGCAGTGCATCGAGCGCGGCCATGGTGGTCACCTTGATTGGATCGGCCACCGCGATGATGCCGGCCGGCTTGTCATCAATAGCCACGAAAAGCGCTGTGGCACCTTCCTTTCGCAGCGCCTCGGCACGCGCCTCGAGGTCAGCGCTGGGCACGCCGCGGTCCTGAAGCAGTGCAGCGTTGCCGACGGCGGTACTCCGCCCTGCGATGATCCCAGCCACGCCCTTGCCCGTGACGGAGGCGAAATTCGTGACGTCTTGCAGCGTGACCTGGCGTTCCGCAGCTGCTGCCAGAATGGCGGCAGCGAGCGGATGTTCGCTTAACTTTTCAAGGCTCGCCGCCAGCGAGAGCACCGTCAATTCGTCAAAGCCTGCGGCGGCTACGATCGCCGTGACCCTCGGTTTGCCTTCCGTGAGCGTGCCGGTTTTATCGACTACCAAAGTATCGACCTTCTCGAATCGCTCGAGTGCTTCGGCGTTTTTGATCAGCACTCCGGCGCTCGCCCCCTTACCGACGCCGACCATGATCGACATCGGGGTTGCAAGACCGAGTGCACAGGGACACGCAATGATGAGCACCGACACGGCGGCAACGACAGCGAGACCCAGCGCCGGTGCTGGCGCCCAGATCATCCAGGCCGCAAACGCGATGGCGGCCGAGGTGATGACCGCCGGAACAAACCAGGCGGCAACGACGTCGACGAGACGTTGGATGGGTGCGCGGCTGCGCTGCGCTTCGGCAACCATGTGCACGATACGAGATAACATGGTATCCGAGCCGATCTTTTCGGCGGTAATCAGTAGCGCGCCGGTCCCGTTGATGGTGCCTCCGATGACTTTGGCAGCGACCGACTTCTCGACCGGCATCGACTCGCCGGTCACCATCGATTCGTCGACTGCGCTTACACCCTCGGTTACAGCGCCGTCCACGGGAACTGCTTCGCCAGGCCGCACCCGCAGCCGATCGCCCACTCGGACTTGATCGAGCGGCACCTCCTCATCTGTGCCATCCGCCTGGATGCGCCGCGCTGTCTTGGGAGCCAATTTCAGGAGAGCCCGAATGGCGCCGCCGGTCTTCGCGCGCGCTCGCAACTCGAGGACCTGACCCAGCAACACGAGAACCGTAACCACCGCGGCAGCTTCGTAGTAGACCGGGATTAGGCTGCCGTGTTGGCGAAGAGTTTCGGGGAAAAGGTCCGGTGCAAAAGTCGCCACCAAACTATACGCATAGGACGCCCCGACTCCTAAAGCGATCAAGGTAAACATATTGGGTGAGCGGTTCAAAACCGACGTCCACGCTCGTTGGAAGAATGGCCCCGCGCACCACAGTACGATGGGCGTTGCGAGGGCGAACTGAATCCACATCGAGGCCGCCGTGGAGACGAAGTGGTCCAAATTCAGTACAGCGAGGTGACCGCCCATTTCAATAACGAAGATCGGCGCAGCGAGGAGGGCGCCGACGAGAAAGCGCCGGGTCATATCTCTCAGCTCAGGACTCGTGCCTTCTGCCTCAGGAATACCTTGAGGTTCAAGTGCCATTCCGCAAATCGGACAGCTGCCGGCCTCGCTGCGTTGAATCTGAGGATGCATCGGGCAGGTGTAAATGGTGCCGTGGGCAACGGGTACGCTCGGCACATTGGGTGGTGTGGGTGTATCGGTCCGAGTCATATACAGACCGGGGTTTGCCAAAAACTTGGCCTGACAGCCGCCGCAACAAAAGTAGTAGGTCTGACCGTCGTGCTCCGCGCGGCTCTTCGCAGTACTCGCGGCTAGCATCATGCCGCAGACGGGATCATAGGCTCGGCCCGATGCGACTGGGGAAGTCGAACCGTTCATAACGTCGGGATCATTGCCGGCCGACCCGCAGGAAGGGTCCTTTTGATCGACAGGCTGCATGGTCACTCTCGGTTACTGTACGCGATCAGTCAGAATTTCTCGGCTGTACCGCTCGTACTGCGTCAATTCGTGCCTGAACAGATCCGCGGAATGCCGCTCGGAGCCGGGCCGTCGCTTCGCGACGATGCGGCCATTCACCGACCTATCGAAAGATGCAGCATTTCTTTGAATGCAATGATATAAATATAATGGAGATCAGTGTATATGTAAATGAGGCTTCCCAGCGGTGCTCATTTGAATTGTTTTCGAGTCAAATCGGCGGGGTGGTTCACGTAATGGTGAACTTACGACCTAGATGCTGGCGGACACGCAGAGGCGGCGCGTTAAAGCACCAAGCGCTGCTTTCATGTCTGATGCTGTGGCTCGCCTGTGTTCCCGTTCAATCGACACATGCCGTGGTGCGGCGTACCGAGTGGAGCGGAGTAACGATCCATGGCCACAAAATCGTCTACGCCGTGCGGGGGAGGGGGCCGACTTTGCTCCTTTTGCATGGAGGAGGAGACTCGGGTGAGCACTCTTTTGAACGTCAATTCGACGAGTTTTCGGAACATCATCGCATCCTCGCGCCCGACCAAGTCGGTCAAGGGCGTACACCCGACGTGCCCGGGGCACTGAGCTATACGGCAATGATGGAGGATACGGCTGCATTGCTGCAGCATCTAAGGCTGAGGCGTGTCGATGTGGTGGGATTCAGCGATGGCGGAGTTCTGGCACTGATGCTCGCGGTGCGCCATCCTGAGCTGGTGCGGCGAGTAGTCATCAGCGGCGTGAATATTGCGCCGGATGGGCTGAATCCGGAGGACTTGGAGGAACTTCGGGCTTCTCAGACGCCTAACCCGAAAACGATCGATGAGAAGTTAACGCAACTGTGGCTGACGTCCCCCACACCGACGGAGCTGAGTCTAGCCTTACTCCGACAAATCCTTCAGCCGGTGTTGGTTATCTCCGGTGACCGTGATGACATCACCCTCGAACATACTCTCAAGATTTTTCATGCGCTACCCGACGCCGAGCTTTGCGTATTACCCGATACGGATCACGGGACGTTTTCCGGCCGGCCCGGATGGTTGAATCCGATCATCAGTGCTTTTCTCGATCGCGCTTAGCCACGGAACGCACATATGAAGGCTGAGCCTACTCGCAGCAAAAAACAGATAGGAGGCCCAGTCGTCACGTCAAAAGTAGCGACGCCGACTCGAGGCGAGGGACCGGTCGACAAGCGCACTGGCATTCACGCGTAATCTCCAAAGCCGCAGCTAGCCCCGCCCATGGGGATCCCGCACGCCGCCACTATGTCTCGAAGGGTAGGCAAGAACATTTCACCCCATCGACGGACGGGAACGCTGGAAACGGATCTACCGTACCGATTTTGCCGAGGGCAATAACGGCCGGGTTATGGTACAAAGATCGGCGCCATGCGTTCAAGACGACAACTGTACAAAACGGACGAACCGACGACGGGCAGTCGCGATCAGCCATCATCATCCGGCGTCGGCCGGCCGCGGGACGCGCGGATCGACAAAGAGGTGGTGGCCGCCGTTTTAGACGCCCTGAAATCGGAAGGATACGAGGCCGTGACCATCGATGGCATTGCGCGGCGTGTCGGTCGCGCGCGCAGCACCCTGTATCGCCGGTGGCCGAGCAAGCGGCATCTCGTGGCTTACGCCGTCGTCAGCGAATTAGGCGAAAATCCAGCGACGGATACAGGGAGTATTCGAGGCGATCTGGAGGCGGCGGTCGGCACCTTGTTGCGAGCATTCCGCGGTCCGCTAGGCCGTGCGTTGGCCGGTCTTGTGGCGGACATGGCGCAGGATACCGCCCTGGCTTTCACCATTCGGCGCCGCGTTTTGGCGCCACGCCGTAGGTCGATGCGGGAGGCGCTCGAACGGGCGCGAGTCCGCGGCGAGGCGCGGGATGGCTTGGACGTGGAATTGGTGCTCGACATGCTCACCGGGCCTTTCTATTTCCGCACACTGTTTGGGCATGCACCGATGAGTCTTAAAACCACGAAGGAGGTTGTGAATTGCGTGCTTCGCGTGATAAGGCCGAGTATCGAGGTGAGTGCGCGTCCGTTATGATTTAGCCCTGGCGATTTGCATCTCTATATGAGCCGTAGCTAAAACCAATCGTGCGCGACTCAAGATGGATTGCCATTGTGATGGGCGTCGGGTTCCCGAATCGAGAAGCATTGCCATGACATTGAATCTATCGCAGCTTGGCTTGCTCCTGTTTGTTTCCGCGTTGGTCGCGATACTCACCCGTCGTCTGCATATGCCGTACACCGTTGGCTTGGTGTTGGCAGGCATGGGGTTGTATTTCTTGCACGTACGGATGCAGCTGCAACTATCTAGAGATTTGATTTTTTCGATTTTCTTGCCGCCCTTGGTGTTCGAGGCAGCGTTATGCATTAAGTGGAAAGAGCTCCAAAAGGACTTGCCGGTGGTGGCACTTCTGGCCACCGCGGGTGTGGCGTTGGCGGCGGCCGTCACGGCGGCCGGCATGCATTATGCGCTCGATTGGGACTGGGCCAGTGCGATCGTGTTTGGTGTACTAATCGCCGCCACTGATCCTGTTTCTGTCATCGCCACATTTAAAGAGGCGGGCTTAACCGGTCGCCTGCGCTTGCTCATAGAATCGGAAAGTCTGCTGAACGACGGTACGGCCGCGGTTGTCTTCGTTGCCGTCTTAGGTATGCTCGCGGGCGAACGTAATGATGTCCTGTCCGTCGCGGGCACCCTGCTCCTGACGATCGGCGGGGGCGCATTTTTTGGCGCCGTCGTCGGCTTTGGTTTCATGCTCTTGGCAGGTCGAACTACGGATTATTTGGTCGAGATCACCCTCACGACTCTCGCCGCGTACGGCTCTTTCTTCGTAGCCGAGCACTATCACTGTTCGGGAGTGATTTCTGCTTTGACCGCCGGTCTAGTGGTGGGCAACTATCGCCCCGGTGGGTTGATATCGGATTCGGGTCGACATGCTTTAGAAACGTTTTGGGAATACGTCGCTTTCGTCGTTAATTCATTGATTTTCATATTGATCGGCGCGCAAGAAGCGCAGCAGCATTTCACTGCCTTGTGGATGCCTGTGCTAGTTGCCATTGTGCTCGTAACCTTCGGGCGCGCGGTCGCGATCTATCCCTTGTGCGCGGTATTCGCCCGCAGCGCACTAAAAGTCGAGCGCCGACATCAGCACATACTATTTTGGGGGGGATTGAGGGGTGCTTTGGCATTGGCCCTGGCCTTGGCTCTACCAGAGGGTATCTCGCACCACGACTCGATTGTCACTATCACGTTTGCGGTCGTCGCCTTTTCCGTGTTCGCTCAAGGGCTGACGATCACGCCGCTGTTGCGCCGCCTGGGACAATTCAAATAGCGCCATGGATCGCAACGATGTCCAGGTGGGCGGGGCGTATCATTCCTCTTGCAAGTATTTCGAGACATAGTGTAGCGTATACCATCTCGTGGACAGGAACTTGCACCTATGAACTCAACCCGCAACATCGCCCGTTACTTGGTTCTCGCCGGTGCCGCGCTGTTGTTTGCCGCCTGCGCAAGTAAGATGGAACCGGCGCAAAAGGCGCTCGCCGACATCAACTCCGCGCTCGATTCGGTATCGGTAGAGGCGAAGAAGTACGTTCCCGATCAGCTGACTGCCGCCGAAAACAAGGTGACTCAATTAACACAGTCGTTTGACAACAAAGAGTATGAAGCGGTGTTGGCCGGCGCACCGCCCGTATTGGCGGAAGTTCAGGGTCTAGCCAATGCGGCGGCCGTAAAAAAAGACGAGATCGCCAAGGCACTGAGTAACGAGTGGACCGGACTTGCTGCGTCCGTGCCTCCGGCAGTCGATGCGGTAAATGCGCGTGTTGACTCGCTATCAAAGGCGAAACACGTGCCGAAGGACATCGACCTGACCGCTGCCAAGTCTGGCGTTGCCGACGCCAAGACCCAGTGGGAGACCGCACAATCCGCATTCGCGTCCGGCAATGTCGCGGATGCCGTGGCCGCCGCCAAAGGTGCCAAGACCAAGGCGGAAGCGGCTGCGACGGCACTGAAATTGGCGTTGCCAGAAGCTGGCACGTAATTCTGGGCCAACTCGCCCTGGGGGCAAACAGAGGATCCGATATCGCAGCAATTTATCGCAGTAGTCGGTCTGTAAGAAGCATCTGCCGGCCCGGGAGGAACGATATAGTCGATGGCGGTTCCGAGCGGCTCATGGGTCCCGGCTCGCCAACCTAACTGACGGGCACTCCACTTTCGTTGGTTCCGCGTCGGGCAACTCTGAGCATTTTGTCGCGCCTTTAGCGAGTCGCCATTCGTAGACACCGAGCATAAAAGATATGGAGAAACAGGAATTCCGTGCCGCCGGCTCTCTTGCCGCCGTATTCTCTGTGCGGCTCCTTGGTCTGTTCATGATTTACCCCGTGTTTGCGGATTATGCTCACTCTCTTTCCGGTGCGACGCCCTATACAATTGGCTTGGCACTGGGCATTTATGGCCTGAGCCAAGGGCTCTTGCAGATTCCCTTCGGGTTACTGTCCGACAAGATCGGGCGCAAGATCATGATCGTTCTGGGGCTCACCGTGTTCGGCGCCGGTAGCGTTGTGGCTGCCGTGTCAACGTCGATAGACGGCGTCATTGTTGGCCGGGCGGTGCAAGGCGCAGGTGCAGTTGGCTCTGTAATTCTGGCGTTGGTCGCGGATCTGACGGGCGAGGAGAGCCGCACCAAGGCGATGGCGATGGTCGGCATCACGATCGGAATGTCCTTCATGGTGGCGTTGGTGGCAGGCCCGATGCTCGCCGGTGTCTTCGGGGTCTCTGGCATCTTTTGGCTCATGGTCGGTCTGGCGCTGCTCGGCATTGCGATCACCCTACTCGTCGTGCCCCGTCCGCAGTACCTGCGAGTGCACCGTGACACGGAAACGGTCTCGAGCATGCTGGGATCAGTTCTGAAGCACGTGGAATTACTGCGTTTGGATTTCGGCATCTTTACCTTGCATGCCATGCTGACTGCGAGCTTTCTGGTAGTGCCGTCGCTGCTGAAGGCCAGATTGAATGTGAATAGTCACAGTCAATGGCAAGTCTACCTGCCCGTCTTGCTGCTCTCCATCGCGGTGATGGTGCCTGCAATTATCATTGCAGAAAAATACCGCCGGATGAAGGGCGTGTTTATCGGTGCCGTTGCGGCGCTGGCGGCGAGCCAATTTATGCTCGTTTTCGGGGAGAACGACGTTTATGTCGTGCTCGCCGCCATCACACTTTTCTTCGCCGGCTTCAACGTGATGGAGGCAAGCTTGCCCTCGCTGGTCACCAAAACAGCCCCACCCGATGCCAAGGGAACCGCCGCCGGCATTTATTCGAGCGCGCAATTTCTCGGCATTTTCGTCGGCGGCGTCGTAGGCGGCTGGGTGCACCAGATCGAGGGCAGCGGCAGTGTGTTTGCGTGGTCCGGGGTTCTTGCGCTGTTGTGGCTGCTGGTTGCCGTGACGATGAAGCAGCCCAGCTATTTGACAACTCGCCTGATTCGGATCGGGGATGGCTGCATCGTCACTGCGGAAGATCTCGCAGCCAAGCTGCGCCAGCTGCCAGGCGTGGCCGAGGTGATAGTGGTCACTGACGAAAATCTCGCCTATCTTAAAGTCGATTCAAAGACATTCGATGCGGCGGGGGCGCGTTCGCTCGTTGAGGCGAGTTGATCTGTGCTGGCGCGCACCTCGGCAGGAAAGCGGCGCTGAGACGAGGGCCGGCCCGACCTCCGCCTCAAGGGCCCAGGAAACTCAGAGCGAGGACAGGAGAAGTTCGATACTGCAATGGTTTTGAACCATTCCCCGTCCAAGTTCCGCTCAGATTGCCCGTTTTTGCACTACGCCACCACCTGACAGAGGTCAAATCGACTTTTCGAGACCGAGAAGATGCGCAGGACGTGTTAGCGTTGCCTCTAAAGCGCTGGCTCGCGGCGGAGCGCGCAAGGGATAACGACATCAGAGGTTCTTTGAATGCAATACCGCCCGACAAGCCGCGGTCTTCTTGCTCTTTCACTGATTGCTATTCTCGTCGGCGTGATTACCGGCTTCGGATCCATTCTTTTTCGCGGTCTGATCGGCCTTATTCACAACTTGCTTTTCTTTGGGCATTTTTCTATCTATTACGATGCGAATGCCTATACGCCGGTAAGCCCGTGGGGAATGCTGGTCATTCTGGTCCCCGTGATCGGCGGAATGGGCGTAGTTTTTCTCGTGGAAACTTTCGCGCCCGAAGCGCGAGGGCACGGAGTGCCCGAGGTGATGGATGCGATCTTCTACAAGGAAGGGCGTATCCGGCCAGCAGTTGCCGCCGTGAAGTCATTGGCCTCGGCGTTGTCGATCGGCAGCGGCGCGGCAGTCGGCCGTGAAGGGCCAATTATCCAGATCGGGGCGTCGCTTGGCTCGACCTTCGGTCAACTCATCCGGATGGATACTTGGCAACGTATCACGCTCGTGGCGGCCGGCGCAGGCGCCGGCATCGCCGCGACATTCAATACACCCATCGGCGGCGTGATGTTCGCCATCGAATTGATGTTGCCGGAAGTCAGCGTGCGCACGTTCTTGCCGGTCGCGCTCGCGACGGGTACAGCCACATTCATTGCCCGACTATTTCTCGGCCTAAGGCCCGCGTTCGATATGCCGCCCGTATCGGCGGTGGCCGGCCATCCCGCTCCGCTCTATGCACTATTGCTCTATGCAACGCTGGGCGCGGCGATGGGCGTAGCTGCAACGGGTTTCATCCGGGGACTTCATGCGATGGAGGATACATTTCAACGCATTGGAAATCCCTATTTGCGCCACGCAATTGGAATGCTCATCGTTGGAACTCTAATCTATGCACTGTTTCGCCTGACCGGCCAGTACTATGTGGACGGGGTCGGCTACGCGACGATACAGGATGTCCTGTTGGGCGGACTGGGGGCCGCGCCTTTGCTCACAATACTGTTTATTTCCAAGCTGCTGGCAACGACCTTAAGTTTGGGTTCCGGCTCCTCGGGCGGCATTTTCTCGCCATCGCTGTTCATGGGTGCGACGCTCGGCGGCGCATTCGGCGCGTTCGTCCATATGATCTATCCGTCGCCCGACATCAATATCGCCGCTTTTGCCATCGTCGGTATGGCTGCGATGGTCGGTGGTGGGACGGGCGCTGCGATGACCGCGGTTACGATGATTTTCGAGATGACCCGCGACTACGACATCGTCATGCCGCTCATCATTGCCGTTGCCGTCAGCATCGGCATACGACGCATGCTCTCGCATGAAAACATCTACACCATCAAGCTCGTCGCCCGCGGGCACTTCATTCCCAAGGCGCTGCACGCGAATATGTTTCTCGTGCGTCGGGCCGGTGAAGTGATGGACAAGGACATTTTGGTTCTTCCTGAGGACATGACTTTTGACGCGTTTCTGAAGGCACCGGACCACGGAGGCAGAATGCGCCACGTGATCATTACCCGTGAGAACGATATTGTTGGTGTCCTGCGCGTCAATACCGGTTTGCGGCGCGGGCTGGAGGGTGCTTACACCGGCGTGTCCCTCGGCGAGGTGGCGAGTCGCAACTTTACGACGGCCCGCAAGGAGGACATCATGTTCAACGTGATTGGCCGGATGTCGCGAGAGAACGCCGTCATGGTCGTTGTACTCCAGACCACGGGGCTCGTGCCGCGCGCCTCGGACGTGGTTGGCCTCATCACGAAGGAGCATATCGCGGATTCGGTCTCCGACAGCATCAGCCCTTACGCGGCGGACTAACCTTTGCTTTGACGGGTTGAGGGCAGTCTGTGTTCCTCCGCAACCCAGCTGCGCCACAGCGAAACCAGCGCGGCCATCAGGGCGGGGCCGAGGAATATGCCGACCAGCCCAAACGATTCGATCCCACCCAAAATTCCGAGCAATACCCATAGGAAGGGCAGCTTGGCGCCTTCACGGATGATCATGGGCCGCACAAAGTGGTCCGCAACGAACAACACGAGGGTGCCCGCAACCAAGACGCCCACGGCGGCGCCGACGCTGCCACCGGTCCCCAACAGCACTGCTACCGCACCAAAAACCACTGGAGCGGCAAACGGCACCATCGCGAATATGCCGGTCACGGCACCAAACAGAATCGGATGTGGTGCCTTCGCTATAGTATAAACAGCCGTCATGATCGCGCCTTCGGCGACGGCCACCAGGACGATGCCGTCTACGGTCGCGCGAATCGCTTCGGCGGCTCGAGTCAGGAGCCCTTCTACGGTCGATCCAAACAGAGAGCGACTGACTCGGGGTACGTCTTCGCGCAAGGTGTCTCGATTTAAATAAACGAAGTATAGGGTCACCAGTGTGAAGACCAACGTGCCCAGTCGCCTGAGCAGCTGGACGCTCAATAGACGGGTCCATTCATACAGCGCCGGCTTGTTCTGCACGGCAACCGTTCCCATGTGGCCCGCGTAGTCATGCCACAAGCTTTGAACCCACGGGCCCGCTAGCGGCAATTGCGCGAGCCATGGTGGCAGATCCGGGCTGCCGTCCTTGGTGGAGTCCAGAAAGCTACGCGCGAGCGAGATTGCCTCTCGAACCGCCACAACGCCGCCGTACACGAGCGGCACGATCACGACGATTCCCACAATACTGGTGAACGAGAGCGCCGCCCAAATATGGCGCCGCTTGCCCGAGAATATTGCGAGCCAGCGGTCGTATAACGAGGATGTGCCGATCGCGAGTACCACGGCCCAACACAGCGCGGGAAGGAAACGCTGGAGCATCCAGGCGCCTGACAAGGCCAACAAGGCAATCAGCGTGTAACGCGCAATCTTCTGAGCAATAGATACGTCGGGCACGGACGCTGGACCTTTTGAATAGGATACCACTCAGTATAGCGGCTCGAATGACGTGTGAGCGGATATGGAACGCGCTGCTGCTCGCCCGCGCATCCGCCGGCGACCCTCGGAATCAGTCGTGCGAACTGTTAGCGGCCTACGGCGTGATGTCAGCCGCAGGCTTAGACGCGGTTTCGATGAATGCCTCTGCCTCAATCACCACTCAATTTCTATGTACAGATACAATGACATCCATTATATTTGCACAATTGGACCTCATACGGAAGTAAAGCTTGCGAAACGCCTTGGTGCGCAGAGTGGTGGCGTCCGAATCGGGCGGGCAGCGGCACAAGCAGCTGACGCTCGATGTGTTGAAACAATTTCGCCTGATTTATGGCTCCGTGCGGCACCATTTCCGGCAGATCGAGGAGACGTGCGGCGTTTCAGGGTCGCAATTATGGATGCTGCATGAGTTACAGGCGGCGCCCGGAATCGGTGTATCCGATTTAGCACATCGCCTGTCGATCCATCAAACTACCTGCAGCCAGTTGGTCGAGAAGCTCGTGACGCGGGGGTATGTCGTCAAGGCGCGGTCGGAGCAGGATCAGCGGCGTGTGGGTCTGACGATTACGAAGGCCGCGCTTAAGGTTCTCAGAGATGCACCTGGTCCCGCGGAAGGCTTGATTCCTGAGGCCCTCCTCGGTCTTTCGGAGGCGACCCTGCGGTCGCTCATGAGAGATCTCGGCAAACTCATCGACGGACTTCATTTGCAGGACGAGCACGCCGCCGACCGGCCGCTGTCAGATCTATGACGTGCCCGTCGCCATATACGCCACCCCATCATCAACGAGCGACCACGATATCCCGTGGTTCGATCATGAGTGATTTCGGCGCACGAGTGACTGTGCCGGACAACAAGCAAACGAAAAACTAGGAGCGATTTCATGACCAAATTTAGAAGCCCGATTCTCATCGTCGGCGTGGCGACACTCTGCGTCGTGTTCGCATCGGGCTGCACCGATTTGAAGCCTGTCCAGGCCCAACTCGATGATCTGAAGGCTCAATTGAGCAAAATTCCGCCGCAGACGGCAAGCGCGGAAAGCCGCGCACAAGGTGCCCTGAGCACCGCGCATTCTGCAGCGGCAACCGCCAAGGCCGCACAAAGCACCGCCGATTCGGCGAAGTCGACGGCGAACAAAAATCAACAAGCCATCGAGGCAATCAACGAAAAGATTGACCGCATGTTCAAGAAATCGGTTTCGAAGTAGGACGGTCGTTGTTTTAGGAGATATCGACAGCTCGGCGTCGTGCCCGGTGATTGCGCCGAACTTACGGCTCTTCGCTCCAGACTTGCTGGTGCTGGATCCGATTGTAAAAATTGGAGGGTCTGACATGTTGATCTTGACTCGTCGAATAGGTGAAACGATTCGAATCGGGCAGGAGGTGTCTGTCACCGTGTTGGACATTCGCGGCAATCAGATCCGCTTGGGAGTTCTCGCCCCTAAATCGATGTCGGTCCACCGCGAAGAGGTATTTCGCCGCATTGCCGCGGAAGATCATTCTGCCCAGGGGGGAGTGTTCCCGCCGGCGGCGATAACCCATGAGGAGGGCCAATTACCAAACATTAAGTCATGACGCAGCGTCGCCAATAGCGCTCTGCCTGTTGCCCGGGGTTTCGGCATAGCAATCGGCAATGATACAATGTTGGTCGAGGCCGCTCTGGCAACCACGGCCTTTCTCGTTCGGCAAACATCCCAATATTCGCAGCTCCTGAAGGCTTGGCGATTCGCCGGCTCTCCTCCATGCGTGGGGCAGCGTCTGATGCCACAGAAGCTTCGCGCCTTCCTCGACTCCGCGACGCCCCGGGCCAGACTCCGGCTTCGATAGCACGCGTTCGCACAGCGGTCATGCCGGCCTGCTAAGGTGCCAGCGACGATGTCTATAAAGGGCGTCGCATCGATTGCGTCCGCATGGGGGAGGTCGCTGCGCAGACTGCATGCACCGACTGGATCGCCGCTCAGAGGAAAACAACCTTCGTGCTATCCTCGAGGCATAAATACGGGACAGATTGTAGCGTATTGCACGAAGACGGCTGCGAGGGCGGTCCATGAGGCCAATCAACGCCGTAGCAACCATCCTAGTAGGACTTTGACAGTGAACAGTCGACTATTGCTCCTGGGGTTCGTGCTTGCCGGCAGTTTGGCCCTATGTGATCCTGAGGCAATTGCCGGCCAAACGACGAGCTCTGCAGCGACTCCTGGGACGGAGACGTCCAGGACAGATCCAACGCCGGCGTCTGAGCCAGCTACTCATAGCACCGAGGATCGCGAAGGCGCGCTCAATGCGGCGTTAGAGCGCGAGCTCGCGCTGACGTCGGAACGCCTTCAATACCGAAAACGAGAGTTGCGCTGGACGATCAGCATCATCGTGCTGTCGGGAGTCGTGTTGGTGCTGCTCACTTGCCTGTTAGTTGCCAATACCCGTCACCGACGTGCGCTGCTGGTACTGGCGGATCAGGATGGTTTGACGGGCCTGCCGAATCGGCGACGTACGGTGGAGAAGGCGACAGCCGCGTTCGCTGCGGCTGTCAAGGGGGATCGTCCGCTGACGGTGGCGCTCATCGATTTGGATCACTTCAAGAAAATCAACGATCGTTACGGCCATGCCGTAGGTGACCACGTGCTCAAGGAGTTCGCAAGGCTCAGTCTGGGAGTGCTGCGTGCCGCCGATACTCTCGGCCGGTGGGGTGGCGAAGAGTTCTTACTGGTGTTGCCTGACACGCAGATAGAAAGTGCAGTCGCGATCATGCAGCGATTGCAGTCGGCATTGGCCGATGTCCGGCTACTTGAACCTGAGCGTGAATTTACAGTGAGCTTCAGTGCTGGATTGGCGACGCGCACGACACATGCGCAATCACTGGATGAGGTCATAGTCTGCGCCGACGCCGCACTCTACGAGGCAAAAAAAGGAGGTCGCAACCTGCTTCGCCTTGCACGCGAGACTCGTCGGGCGGCCTCGTCGGTTCTGCAGCAAGCGCTAGGCGAGGGAGTGAAGTTGTAAGGATCCGCTACGTGCTCAAGGGCCGAATTGGAGAAGCCATTCACCAAACTAAAGCGGGCCTCAAGATGCGATAATCCCCGCAAGCACAGAAGAGTGGACGCATGCGCATCCTGGTAGTCGAAGATGATGAGAAAATAGCCTCGTTCATCGTGAACGGCTTCAAGCAGAGCGGCTTCGCGGTCGATACCGCCGCGAATGGCGAGGACGCGCTTTCCCTGTGCGCGGTAGCTACCTACGACGCGATTGTGTTGGACATCATGCTACCGAAACTGGACGGATTGTCGGTCATCCGGCGGGTGCGCCATAACAAGAGCATCGTGCCGGTGTTGCTCCTGAGCGCCATGGCGAGCGTGGACAATAAGGTGGCGGGACTTCAGGCGGGCGCCGATGACTACCTGACCAAGCCCTTTGCATTCTCGGAACTGCTGGCTCGGGTCCAAGCACTGATTCGACGCGCGAGCCATGTGGCGGAGCCAACGACTCTCGTCGTCGGAGAATTGTCGTTGAATTTGGTGACGCGGGAAGTTAACCGGGGAAGCCATCGTATCGACCTGCAGAGCCGTGAATTCGCGCTGCTCGAATTGCTGATGCGTCATCCTGCACGCCCGGTCACAAAGACCATGATCTTGGAGCACGTCTGGGATTATAGTTTTGATCCTCAGACCAACGTCGTCGACGTGCTGGCTCACCGGCTTCGATCCAAGCTGGAAAAGGGTTTTTCCTCGAAGGTCATGCATACCATTCGCGGCGTCGGCTATGTCCTTAAGAATCCATAGCGGCGCCCTGCGCAGCTTTACGGTTCGATTGAGCCTCTGGTATGCGTTGACCTTTACCTTGAGCGCGGGCGTCCTCTTCGTAGTTCTGTATTACCTACTGGCCGCCGCGCTCGAACGCAAGGATCATGAGGTCATCGAGACGAGACTTAAGGCGTGCGCTGCTATCTACGAAAGCGGCGGCCTACCCGCGCTTCAGGAATTCGTCCAACGAAGCGATGGGGCGGAAAAAGCGAGAACATTTTTTGTCAGGGTGGCGAGCCCCGCGGGAAATGCCTTATTGCTCAATGTCCCCCAGGACTGGGTTCAGTTCGATGCCGCCGCGCTGCAACCGGGTGGGGATCCATCACATCTAGTGTGGTTGCGTATCCCTAAGGATGAGGAAAGCGATGTCACGATCGCATCGACTCGGTTGCCGGATGACTCTACTTTGGAGGTCGGTCGGCGGACGAACAGCCGCGACATCATTCTTCAAGCCTTCCGGTTGAATTTCGTGGGTGTCATGGCACCCGCGCTGGTGCTTGGCGTGTTGGGCGGTGCCCTATTCGCCCATCGAGCAACCAAGCCGGTGCGCGAAGTGGTCGCGACCGCCCGTTCCATCATCGATACAGGCGATCTGTCGGCTCGCGTGGGTGTCACCACCCAGCAGACCGACCTCGAGGAGCTTGCGCGGCAATTCAATCGGCTTCTCGATAAGAACCAAGGCCTCATCCAGGGTATGCGAGAAGCTCTGGACAATGTCGCGCACGATTTGCGGACTCCCCTTGCTCGATTGCGCAGCATCGCCGAAGTCGCCGTGCAGGCGACGTCGGATGCGACGGCCGGGGAGGCGCTCGCTGATTGCGTTGAGGAAGCAGATCGGGTCCTCATTATGCTCACGACGTTGATGGACATCACTGAAGCGGAGTCGGGAGTGATGCCGCTCAAGCGCGAGATTACGTCGATGGCGGAGCTCCTTGCCAATGTTATCGATGTTTATCAAATGGTGGCCGAGGAGAAGCGCATCACCATCACCGCTCATCTGGAGTCCCCATGTGCCGCTACAGTCGATTCGGTGCGAATGCGCCAGGTATTTGGCAATCTGCTGGACAATGCATTGAAATACACGGCGGACGGGGGAGCCGTGACCGTGACTTGTCGTTCCGACGTATCAGGCGTGCTCGTTCAATTCGACGATACTGGCATGGGGATCTCTACCGAGGAGCAGCCGCGAATCTGGGCGCGCCTGTACCGAGGTGATAAAAGCCGATCGCAGCGCGGCCTCGGGCTGGGGTTGAGCCTGGTGAAGGCCATCGTGGAGGCGCATCACGGCGCCGTAGCCGTGCACAGCGAGATCGGTGTGGGATCTCGGTTCACGGTAACCCTGCCCGTCACGTAGCCGGAGCGCGAATGACCTTGTGAATTTCCCGTGGCGCCCCCGAAGGAGTGATCACGGGTTGTAGGTCACGGCTTGCGACCCATCCTTTGTGACCCTGGGAATCTATAATGAGCTCAAATCCCGCATGCTTATCCTCTACGCTCACGACATCCGCGAGCGGGACTGTGAATAGGGGTTCCGCTCCGGAGATCGGCGAGGCGCTCGCCGGGGTGGCGTACATCGCCACGGACTCACTGAGTACCGATGACGTGGCAGAGGCATCGGCCAGAACTAACGTCATGGCAGCGGCGCCGATGCCGGCGCACGCGCCCAGAGCGCTGCGGTGTGTCGATGTCGCCCGGCGGAGCAGGAGGCTGCTCCCTGCGAGAACCAAACCGAATAACCCTACCCAATACAGGACGTTCGGGTTCGACCATCGATCGTGTTGACTCAACCAGCTTCGCGTCGGTTTGGGAGTTCCCACCGACTCGCGAACCAACCGCAAATTCGCTTGAACATCGGGATCGCTCGGCGCGAAAACACGGGCGCGTTCGTAGTTGAGTACTGCCAACGCGGGGCGGCCCATGCGAGCGTAGAAGTTGCCTAAGTTATACAACGCGGGCGCAGAGTAGGTGCTCGGGATTGGCGCTTGCTCGGGAATGTCTGCGTACGCGACGCCCAACGCCATCAGTGCGATGAGCGTTACGGAGAGAGAAAGAGTGGCTACAGTCCCCTTCATGAAATGGCCCTCGCGTTGATGTGACCCCTGACAAATGTCGTCCATTGCTGATAGTCGATCGGGCTGAGCCGGATCCCGGCGTAGGCTGTCTCATCCGCGAGCGCAAAGAGCCGGGCGACGTCGCTTGTGGGACCAATACGCGCGTTGACTTCTTCAAGTGTGATGGCCTCCGGCGTCAGCTGCCATTGCGAGGCTAAGTTCCTTTGCAACGCGGCACGTGCCGATTTGAAGAAGAGATCTGGATCGCCGGCGGCCCGTGCGTCGTCCATCACTTGGACCAAGGGCTGCGGATCCAAAGATGGTTTGGCTGTGGCAGCCTCAGTCGCCGCCAGTTCTCGGCGACGCTGCCAGAACCACAGGCCCGAGAAGGCCAGCAGCAGTGCCGACGGTACGCCGAGATATTTTGGCTGGTAATAGTAGGGGGTCAACGAGACGGTCCCTCGTCCGTTGATCACGTGGTCGGCACGCAGCCCGCTCGTTGTTGTAGCGTCTGCTACGGCATTGCGCTGTGGCGGGGCGCTTGGACTGGCCGGCGGTCTGATCTCGTGGGCGACGGAGCCGTCTATCGCCGCGGGGGTCACGTCAATGGACAGAGGTGCCGTTCGAGCTTGTACATATTGGCGGCTGCTGGGGTCAAACCAGCTAAAACTTACCGGAGGCAGAGTTTGAACGCCAGCTTGCGTCGCAATCACGGGTTCCTCAAAGGTTTTCTCGCCGTTGTAACCGATGCCATCCTCTTCTTTAAAAGTCGAGGTCGGTGCATAGGTTTTCCAATGCCCAGCATCCTGCAGCAGGGGAGCCGTGACTCGAGCGAAGCTGCCGGTACCGGTCACGTGCATCCGAAGCGTCACGGGATCCCCAACCGCGGCAGTGCGATCCGATAGATCGGTAGTCAGGCTGAAGTGGCCAACCGCTCCGGCAAAATCTGCGGGCCTATCGCGCGTCGGCAATGCAAGGACGGTAAAATCAGCGGGTTTGCTCGCGACCGTAACGTCCTTTTCCGTGGTCCTGCCGAAGAAATTCTGAAACATGGGATCATTGAAGAAATCATCCAAGCCCGCTTCGCCCAACAGTCCGGCGTCTGGGCGTGCGCGGGTCTGCATACGGACAGTAAGCGGGGTTTCGACGGTGAGCGACAATGTACCCGGTTTGATCGCTGAGAGTACACTGTGCCAAGTGAGGAGGGTAAAGGGCTGGCCGTCAATCACCTCTTCGGTTCTTTGTGGTTCAGACGACAGTTTGTTCAATGTGAATTCGTCGCCGTTGAGGGTAGGAAGCCCATTGAGCGATGCCACGAGCCCGTCGCGCATGCCGACCTCGATGTCCACGGGAATCGTTTCGCCAACATATAGCTCGTGTTTGGCCAAGCGCAAGCGAACGAATGCCGTACCGTCGGCATTCATGTGAGCCGGAGCGGCCGCTGGATTTCCTGAAGCGACCTGTGGCACCGTCATGCCGCCGACGCTATTCGGTGATTTAGCTCCACCGCCGGGATTGACCGTTAACACCACCGGTGCTGCGCCCGCAGTCGCACCGGGGATGGTGTACACGCCGGCTTCTCGAGGTATGACGTCATACGTCACGGAGTTCGTGGAGGTCGTGACCCCGTTGACGGATTCGACGCGCTGCGATTGGCCGACGGCGAGGAATTCGAGTCCGGCGACCATGGGCGGTGTGATGTCCGGGGTGCGAGATCCTGAGGTGGCGATCGTCAGACGGCTGGCCTCGCCGAGGGCAATCGTCGCCGGTTCGATGCTTTGCGAGACCGCCGGAGGCGATGCCTCTGCAATGCTGGCGGTTGCCAGCGTCAATGCCGCCGCGGCTGACAACCATTTCAATTTTCGGATGTTCATGTCGAATCACCAATCCTTGAGGGGATCATCGGATGACAAGGTGTTCGCATCGTTGCGGGCCACCGGCGCCGCGGGTGCGCGGCGCTCCTCGTCTTTGACGGAGTCGAGGAGTTGCCGCGCCTCTTGGCGGCTCATCCCGCCGGGCGCGCGCTGATCGTCTCCGGCCTGTGCCATTTGTCCGGGTTGCGAGCCCTGGCCGTCCTGGTCGCCCTGGCCTCGATCGGGCCGCGGGACTGATCCGCCAGCCGCGGTCGGCGATGCGTTTTCCTGTCCTGGCCCCGGAGACTGGCCTGGATTCGCTCGGTCCTTGCGTGACGGCGTACCGCCGGAATTTTGTTTCGCCTGCTGTGACTGGCCGTTGGCCTGCTGTGATTGCCTATTTGGCTGCCCGGATTGTCCGTTGCCAGCCTGAGGCTGGCCCCCGGGCTGTTGCTTCGGCTGTCCCGCCTGCTGTTGCGATTTCGAGGAGCCCGAGTTGTCTTTAGGCTCCTGGCCTTGACCCTGTTGGGGTTTGGACTGCTGCGGTTGCGACGACTGCTTGGGCTGATTTTGCGCTGATTGGTTTTTCTGCGACTGGGCCTTTTTCAATGCCTCCAGCTTGCGGCTCACCAAATCGCGGTTGAACTTGCTGTCTGCGTCATCGGAGCGTAACTGCAAAGCGGCGTCGTAGGTTTTCATCGCACGCGTCCATGTGTCAATGGTCGACTGGGGATCAGCCTGCTCGGTCTTCTGACCTTCGCGATACAGCGTATTGCCGAGGTTGTAGTAGCCGTCTTCCTGATCGGCCAACCGATGAGCATCCCCCGACGTGGCAGCATTCACGGAGGCTTGAAAGGCCTCCGCGGCCTGCGGGAACTGTCCCGCTTTGTAGGCGGCTGCTCCGGCATCGAATGCCAAGAGGGGCTGCTTGGGGTCATGGGCGGCCGCCGCGGCATAATCCTGCTGCGCCGTTGCAAAGTCCCCGTGCTTGTAAGCGGTAGCCGCGGTGGACGGCGATGCGTTCGCAGAGTGTATGGGCAACAACCCGCAGATGCCCAGAAGTGCGGCCAAGGAGGGTACGGCAAGTCTCGAGAACCGACGCGCGGGCTCGGCCGGCGAACCCGTTGCGGATCTCAGACGTCGGCGGGTGGTGACCATCAAGCTTCCCAGCAATGCGAAGAGCGCGACGCCGAGAGGCCATTGGTATTGCTGGGTATAGACCTTTTGCGAGCGCGACTCGAGATCATGCTTCGTGAGCGGTGCCAGCGCTTCTTGATAGATGGTGTCGAGCCCCTGGTTCTCTGCGCCGAGCGGCGCGTAGGCCCCGCCGGTCGCCGCCGCTATAGCCTTCAAGGCCGATTCGTCGAGATGCGATTTGACCAGGTGGCCATCGCTGCCTTTCAAGAATCCGCCGCCCTGATCTGCGGGCAGCGGAATCAGATCCCCGTTGGCGGAACCCACGCCCACCGTGAAAATCTTGAGGCCATCCTGCGCCGCCGCCGCTTTAGCGGCCGCCAGGGAATCGCCTTCGAGATCCTCACCGTCGGTAATCAGGATCAATACCTTATCGCTGCCGGGTCGGCGCTGAAGCGCGGCCTGTGCCTCGCGGATGGCACTCGTGATGTTGGTGCCGCCGCGCGGAATGATGTGGGTATCGAGCGCGGCCAGCGATTCATGAAACGCCCCGTAGTCGAGAGTGATCGGCGTCTGTAGAAACGCGGTTCCCGCGAACGCCACCAAGCCCACGGCGTCGCCGTTCAATCGATTAACGAAGTCGTCGACGGCCAGCTTGGCCCGCGCCAGCCGGTTCGGCTTGACGTCGGGCGTTGTCATGCTGCGTGAGGTGTCCACCGCAAAAATGATGTCATTGCCACGCCGTTTGATCTGCTCCCATCGGTACCCGGCTTGCGGTGCGGCGATTGCTACGAACACAAGTGCGACTGAAACCGCCGACAGGGCACGTTTAATTATCGTGCGTGTTCGGGAAACTGACTGCGTGAGCTGAGTTCGCAACTGCGGTGCGATGAATTGCTCGAGAGCCGCGCGCTGGTGCCTGTCGTAGTGCCGCCAAAACCACCACATCGCGCCGCAGGCGAAGACCGCCGCCAGTAACCACCAGGGATGGGCAAAACTCATGGAAGTCTCCGAAAGCGTGTATTTTCAAGTCCAAAGCCAAGTCCCATTAGCGCGATGGCCGGGAAGAGGGCCCAGGCATACAGTTCCTGGTAGTGCTCGAAGTGCTGCGCAACTTGGGTGGTTTTCTCCAGACGATTGATCTGCTCGTAGATGTTCTTGAGCGAATCGGTATCCACGGCCCTGTAAAAGGAGCCGCCCGTCAGGGCCGAGACGGCTTGCAATGTCTTCTCGTCAACATCGACCTTGGCCATGACCAGTTGGGTATTTCCCAACTCATCCTTGACCGGAACGGGCGCTTCGCCGCGGACGCCCACCGCGATGGTGTAGATTTTGACCCCTAAGGCCTTTGCCGCCTCCGCGGCCGCCATGGGCGATAGTTTGCCCGCGTTGTTCATGCCGTCTGTGAGCAGAATGACGATTTTCGACTTCGCGGGTGACTCGCGCAGGCGATTCACGCTAGCCGCGATGGCGGAGCCAATGGCCGTACCGTCGTCGGTGCCCGCAACACTGACGCGATCGAGATTCTGTTGCAGCCAGTCATGATCCAGAGTGAGCGGGCTTATCAAATAGGGCGCACCCGCAAACGACACGATGCCGATGCGATCGTCGGGCCGCTCCTCAATGAATTTCGAGACCACGGATTTGACGACATCGATCCGATTGACACGTTGTCCGCCCATCTTGAAATCGAGCGCCTGCATGGAGCCTGAGACGTCCAGCCCAAGCATGATGTCAATGCCGCTGGCGGTCACTTGCGAGTGACCATGGGCCAACTGCGGTCGAGCCATGCCGACGACCATCAGGGCGCCAGCGAGAATGGGCAGTAGCCAGACCCAGCGCCCGACTCGGCTTCGGGTGGTGCGCGCGACCGCTTTAGCGACGCCGATATTGGAAAATTCCACGGCGGCCACGCTGCCTTTGCGACCCCGCCATAGCAGCACGAGCGGCAGTAGCACCAACAGCCACAGCCATTCAGGTTGAAGGAAGTGAACCATAAGTATCTCTTGGGGTGACGGACGAGGTTTCGCTCACGGAGCTTGACGCCGGGCTGATCGTTGGCTTGGCCGGGCCTTGCCCAGTGTTCGGCTCGGCGGATTGTGCTGCCGATTCGACGATGAAGCGTCGGGCGCCCTGCAACATGGCTTCCATGTCGTGAGTCGACAGATTCCAGCCACCAAATTTGGCTAGGTCGCAAGACTCCAGGAACTGCGCCAGCAGCGACTGATGGGCAGCCAGCACTGGATCGGCGGAGCCCAATGCATCCTGCAGAAATTCATGCGTGGTAAGGTGCGCCGCCATGATCCGAAAGCGGCTTTCTATATATTCCCGTACGATGCTCGAGACTTCAATCGAGAAATCGCGGCCCAGATCGGGCAACATAAGTCCGCGGGCATATTCCAGGCGGGCAAGGGCAATCTCGACCGGAGTTTGAAGGAACAGGCCTATTCGGCGTCGACACCATTTCCAGGCGGCCCACGCTGCGCCGACCGATAGTAATGTGGACAGTGCTATGAGCGGAATGAGCCAAGCCGAGGGGATGGGCTTCGGGCCCCGAATCTCCCGAATGTCTTGAATCGGAGCCGATATCGCGGCTGCAGCCGGCCCCGGTGAACTCGATACCGGTGCCTGCGCAAGGGCACTGTGTCCTACGATGGCGGTGAGGAGAAGAGCGGCCGTACCGGACGCGCGGAAACGACGAATGCTGGTGATATGCTGTCTCATACACGTTTCCGTCCCCGGCTCTTGAAGAACCGTTGCAATGCCGGTAAGTAGGGCACATTCGTCTTCAATTCCAGGGTATCGACGCCTTCGGATCGAATATCGGCAAGGAGTTTCTTGACCTGCGCAACTGCTTCTTGATTGAAGCGCTCGCGCACCGACGGATCCGCCGTATCCAATTCCACGATCTCGCCCGATTCGGCGTCTTCCAGCGACAGAAATCCCACGTCGGGCAGTTCCTGCTCGCGCACATCCTGAATTTGCACCGCGATGAGGTCATGACGCCGATTCGTCTGCCGCATCGCTCGCTTTAATGCCTCGCGGGCCTTGGTAGGGTCGCCATTCGACTGAAAATCGGAGATGAGGAACACAATCGCGCGGCGATGCAGTACATGGCTGGCCACTTCGAGCGCCTTGACGGAGTCAGTCCCACGTCCCCTTGCTGTGTGATACAGAATTTCGCGCACGACGCGCAGCACATTGCGCCGACCCTTCGCCGGGGGCAGATACTCCTCGATCCGGTCCGTATAAAGAAGCAGCCCGACCTTGTCGCTGTTCTTGATGGCCGACAAGGCCAAAAGGCTGGCTACCTCCGCGGCCAGCTCTCGCTTGCTCTGCGTTCCCGAACCAAAATTACCCGATGCGCTGATGTCGACAAGAAGCAAAATATTGAGTTCGCGCTCCTCGGTATACTTCTTGACAAAGGGGTGGCCGGCGCGGGCCGTCACGTTCCAATCGATGGCACGCACCTCATCGCCAGGCACGTATTCACGAACCTCATCGAAGTCCATGCCGCGGCCCTTAAATACGGAGTGATACTCGCCGGCCAGGCTGTCGTTCATCATCCGGCGCGTACGTATGTCCAGCCGGCGGATCTTGTCTAGAATGGTTTTTGTGGAAATGGTCGTCATTAGCCCGTCCTCGTCGATGGTTCAGTCGGATCTACGGCACGGGTAGAGTGTCGAGCAGCTTCCGAATGATGTCTTCGGAGGTAACGTTTTCCGCCTCGGCTTCGTAACTCACCGTTACGCGGTGTCGCAGCACATCGAGAGCGATGCTCTTTACATCCTGAGGGGTCACGAAGTGCCGGCCATTGAGGAAGGCTGTCGCCCGTGCGGCAAGGCACAGGTTGATCGTGGCGCGCGGCGACGCCCCGTTTTGGATGTAGCCGTTGATATTGAAGGAGGTGGCAATCGGCGGGCGCGTGGCCAACACCAGATCGACGATATAGTCGCGGATCTTCTCGTCCATGTGGATCGAGTTGACGACATGTCGCGCGTCCAAGATCTGCTCGGCTGTAACGATGCGCCGGACCACCAATCCGGGCTCGGTCGTCGCGTTGGCGTCGAGAATCGCGCGTTCCTCGGTGCGATTGGGATAGGTGATGACGACCTTCATCATAAAGCGGTCGATTTGCGCTTCGGGAAGCGGGTAGGTGCCTTCGTGTTCCAGCGGGTTCTGAGTCGCCAGCACTAGGAACGGATTCGGAAGAGCGTATGTTTCTTCCCCGAGCGTGACCTGATGCTCTTGCATGGCTTCGAGCAACGCGCTCTGCACTTTGGCAGGCGCGCGATTGATTTCGTCAGCCAAAATGAGGTTGCTGAAGATTGGCCCGTGCTTGGTGCGGAACTTGCCGTCCTGCGGGCTGTAAATCATAGTGCCGACAATGTCGGCCGGCAGCATATCCGGCGTGAACTGCAGTCGCTTGAAGTTAAGCGTGACACAATTGGCCAGCGTCTTGAGTGACAGGGTCTTGGCAAGCCCCGGCACGCCCTCGAGAAGTACATGACCATTGGTGAGCAGAGCCACCAGCAGACGGTCTACTAGTTGCTTCTGTCCAACAATGACACGTCCCATTTCTTGTTGAAGGGGTCTGATCCACGCGGAATGCTCCTGCACAACATCGCGTAGCGCGCGAAATCCGTCGTTGCCTTCTTCGGGGAGGCGAATGGGTGCTGCACCGCGCGAATCACCGTTAAGTGAAGGCGGCCGAAACCGAGGATCTATGGGACGCTTGGTGGCAACCGGCGTTTGTTCGTCAATCATGTTGAATGTCCTTGAGTGATCATTGCGGTAGGCACAGTAGGCGCCCGGCACATGGCTCCAATCTTTCCGGAGCATTACAGGTTGGAAAGGACCAGATGCCCATCTTGGCCACCGACCGCAGCGGCTGATCGCATGGACGACAAAGAGAACTTAGCTGCGCTTGCTTGGTCGCAATAGATCTCGATGATTACTTTTATCTATCAGTTCAGAGGCAAGCGCCTATTTAGGTTCGCTATTCCGGCTTTGCGCTGGGAGGAGGTTGACATGTTACGCAGCATGAAAGAGCTGGAGAGTTATGCCATCGGTGCGACTGACGGTGTCATCGGACAGGTGAAGGATCTCTATTTTGATGATGAGTCTTGGGTGATTCGTTATCTAGTGGTGGAGACGGGTAGGTGGCA
>Ga0302310_10000760_pt1 | contig 28973 bp, 31 predicted proteins | sample III_Palsa_N1_2_FD_200451 | JGI IMG/M metagenome (GOLD analysis project Ga0302310, IMG submission 200451) | Peat permafrost microbial communities from Stordalen Mire near Abisko, Sweden - III_Palsa_N1_2 | ecosystem: Environmental > Terrestrial > Soil > Palsa > Peat permafrost | place: Sweden...
GTTCTTTGCGAGAGAAGATTGGTCTCAGTGGCCTGGGCACCAATCGTCGATAGGCAGACCACCCGGCCGGGTCGCGCCGACAGAAGTGCCGCGCGGACAGCCTCAATGACGGCCCGAGCCTCCGGAAAACCGGGGGCGGGGTCGAAATCGGATGGCGGTAAAATGAAGACACCCTGTGTGCCCGTGAAAGCGGCGGTAAGAGACGTCGTATCGTTCATAGATGCCGTCGCAATGTCGCAGCCGCACTCTGCCCACGAGCCTGCACGATCGGGGTTGCGCACGACCGCGCGTACCGACTGACCGGATTCGAGCAGGGTGCGCGCCACCGCACCACCCACCTTTCCCGTGATTCCTGTGATCGCATACATGTCCGTTTCTCCTTACGTAAAACCCTGGATATTTATAGTGCGAAATGAAGCGTGATTGAATAGCATCAATGTCAGTTTTAAGATGACAAATAGTCACCATGCGGAGGAAGTAGCATGAGTTTCGATGCACGGGTTTTGACGGGGGTCGGTGTGTTTACCGCCGTGGCCGAAGCGGGTACTTTCGCGCGCGCCGCCGAGGCGCTAAATATGACGCCATCCGGAGTGAGCCGCGCAATCGCCCGTCTCGAAGGGCGGCTCGGCATCAGGCTGTTCGCGCGTAGCCCTCGTTCGGTGGCGCTTACCGAGGAGGGTCTGCGCTTTCATGCTCAAGTGCTACCACTGCTGACATCCTTGGAAGAAGCCGCGACCCAGGCGGCGGGCGCGTCGGCGGCGGTATCCGGCCGTCTACGTATTAATGTCGATCCCTGGTTTTCTCGCATGTTACTGGCGCCGTGCTTGGCACAATTTCTCGACCGGCATCCGCTGTTATCAGTGGACATCAGTGTGAGCAATCACCGCGAAGAGATGATGACGGGAGTGGATGTGGCGGTGCGCTTTGGTCCCACGGAGCCATCCTCGCTCGTCGCGCGCAAGCTCCTCGAAACCCGGGTGCTTACCTGCGCGGCCCCCCGCTACCTGAAAAAGCACGGAGAGCCCCGTACGCCTCAGGAGCTGGTCCACCATGAGGCGGTATTATTTCGGGATCCGCAGACAGGCCGACCGTTTCCTTGGGAGTTTCATCGCAAGGGCAGCGTGACTGAAGTGCCGATACGAGGCCGGATGACGACCGACGATCCGTCTACCGCCATCGCCGCCTGCGTATCGGGTTATGGAATATTCCAGAGTCTGGAACTGGGCATGGGTCCGTGGTTCCGGAACGGTAGTCTCAAGCAGATCCTCAGCGATTGGTCCGAAGAGAGTTATCCGCTGTACGCTTACTATGCCTCGCGTCACTTGCCGCCGGCCAAGATCCGGGCGTTCCTGGATTTCGTGCTGGAAATCGCCGCGCAGGATTGAGCCGTCCGCCCGCCCTTTATTGCGTCTTCAACTCAATTTTCTTGAAATTGGCGGGAACGGTGAACGCATCGGCGCTCGCTGGATCGGTCGATACGGAAACCAACTGGGACGATACCGTCATCAACGCCACATCGCCCGCTGGCAGCACGACCGGTGTGCCCGGTGGTGGCGCGCTGGGTGCTTCCGCATCGTCGGACTTCTTGTGAAACAGGCCGCCAAGTTTTCCGGCCATCGCGCCGGCGAGGTTGCCTGAGCCTCCTGAACTGTCATCGGTTTGGCTCGATTGGGCCTGACTCGATCGGGAATCCTTGCACTGAGGTCCGCCCAAGGCCAGCGTGAAGCTATTTCTGACAGGAAAGCCCTTCACGTTCTGCATCTTGGCTGCGACCTCGGTCCAAATGCCCTTGTACTGGCTGAACATAGCCTTTGCCTTTTGGGACGCGTCTTGCGGACTCGAGAGGTCTAGACCCATTTTCGCCGCGTAAGCCTTGTAGAACTGACGCGCCTCGGCGTTTTCCGTAAAGCCGGTGGACAGCCACTGGTCGAGCACCAAGGCGACTTCGCAGATTGAGCCGGTATCCTTGTCCTTGCACGGCTGCTTCGCGGTAATGGTCACGCGCTCGGCATCGTAGCCGGCAATCTGCGCTTTCTCACCGGTCTTGTTGACATCGGCCGAGGGGGGTAGCCATTCGCACTTCGACTGGTCAACCGCGGAGGGCTGGCTCTTGTCCTCATTGGAATTCATTTGGTCCTGTGCCTTCTGCATCTGGGCGCGCATCTGCTCGAAGGTGGTTTCGGTGTATTCCTTCTTGCCGAAGTTGACATGGTAAAGCGTGTCTTGGTCTAGGAGAACGATCTCGGCGCTGGGTCCCGTGGAGTTGCGAGCCAAAAAGCCGGCGACCTTTGATTGCATCTTCGTGTCGGTGTCGGTTCGCGACTTGTTACCGCTGATAATGGTTTTGGACGTGCCCGTACTATTGGCAATCGCCATCGCGCCCACCCCGGTGATGGAGGTGGCGCGGTTAATGGTGACGTCGGCGTGAACGACGCTGATGCTCAGCGCAAATAAGCTGCAGAAACCCGCCACGAATGCGGATTGGCGTACACCTGACTTCATAGGATCCCTCCCGGTGCAATATTCTTAGTATGAGGGGGCAATAGTACCAAAAATTGCGGGGCAGGGGACGGTGTGGCTGGCTAGCCGCCGAGCGGGCGACCTGCCATTAACGCCAGTTCCTCGAACAAAATCTGCGCGGCCAACTGGCTCGTGTTCGTCGTCGGATCGTACTGCGGTGCCACTTCCACGACATCAGCACCGACGATATTGAGTCCGCCCAACGCGCGAAGCAGCGCCAACCCCTCGCGGGCCTCCAGTCCGCCCACTTCGGGAGTGCCGGTGCCAGGTGCGTAAGCGGGATCGAAGCCATCGACGTCCACCGTGATATAGGTCGGGCCGCTTCCGACCACCTTTCTTGCCAGCTCGGCGACTTCTGCCACGCCCATGCGCATGAAATCCTCCATGTAGACCACGGTCATGCCGGAGGCGTGTGAAAATTCCCAGAACATACTGGAGGAGCCGCGGATGCCGATTTGAATGGTCCGCTCCGGGTCAAGTACTCCATCCAGTACGGCGAGTCGAAATGGGCCGCCGTGGTGAAACTTGGATCCGTCATAGGCGCCCATCGTGTCGCAGTGGGCGTCGATATGCACCAACCCAAGAGGCTCCGTCTTACCCAACGCTTTCAAGATCGGATAGGTCACAGAATGATCGCCGCCCACCGACAGGGGCCGTACCCCGGCAGGCAGCTCGTTGTAGAAGCTCTCGATGTCTTCGAGGGACTGTTCCAAGCTATAGCGGCTGCGGAAAGGCACATCGCCAATGTCAGCTGCCTTGACGAGGCTCTTCGGCACGCTGCGGAAGGTTTGATGGTAGGGTCCGATGCGTTCGACGTTACGTACCGCGCGCGGTCCGAGGCGGGCACCCGCACGATTGGAAACACCGAGATCCATAGGGATGCCGATGAGCGCGATATCCAAGCCGGCGGCGCTCGTCGCGAAGGGCAGGTCGAGGAAGGTCGGGATGCCGGAGTACGGGAAGGTGCGTCTTCCGTCGGGTTGCTGAACCGCGAGGGCGGCTGCCTTGAGGGTGGGGTCGTCGACTGAAAAAGCGCCCACATCGGTATAACGCTGACGAAGGCGATTGAGTTTATCAACGTCCATGCGAGTTCCTTGTCAAAGTTCGATATTGACCAGGTTAACGCAAAACTCGCTAGCGGGATCGAAGTTCCTTGAGATGCTTAAAAAAACAGTGCGCGCAGCCAAGGTATTTAAAAACGACCGCCGGTGAAGTGGCTTTTGCGCGCTAAGAACGGTTGCTCGATCAGTTTCCAAGACACCGCAGCGGCGCACAGTGAAATCGTCAGCGCGATGGCCACTGAAAGAGCGCTTGCCGCGGCGCCGAGTTGAACCATCACATTCACCGTTGGCATGTGATAGATATAGATGCCATAAGAAATATCGTTGTGACGCAAAATACGATTGGAGAATGATCGTGCGGAGGTCGCGCCGGCCATTACCACGCCGGTCAACGGCAGGAGCAGCAAAGGATTGATCTCCAAGCCGCCGAGTCCCACGTGCAGCCGCGCCACGATGGCCCGCAATAATAGATAGCCGAGTAGCCACCGCAGAAAGCGGCTCTCCAGCCACTGACGCAGATTGGACCAATTTCGCTGCACCAACACACCGACCAGAAACATCCAGAGATGAGGGGCCACGGTGGTTAGTACATAACCCGAGGTTCCGGTGCGATCGAACATGCCGTTTGGGGCATAGGTGCAGCGTAACGCAAGGCTCGCGGCAAGAAGAATAGCCAACGGCACATTCCCTCTTCGTCGGTTCAGACCCAGCAACGTATATATAGCCGGGAGAAGCAGGTAAAATTCGAGTTCGATCGGAATGGTCCACAAGCTTAGGTTGAGTGCGCCTGTGCCGAAGGGCCGAAGGAATGCTGGGCAATAAGCCTGGAAGGCCGTCATTTGTGCGGCCCACCAGAGCAGCCATCCGCTGGTGGAGACCGGACCAATGCTCTTCGCTGCGCACGTGAAGACGAGCCCGGTGCTGACGACGAGGCAGACCCAGAGTGCGGGAAAAATGCGCAGGCATCGATTTCGATAGTATTGGTTTATGGACTTCGAGCGTTCCAGGGCCTGTGAAATGAGAAAGCCGCTAATCACGAAGAACACGGGGACACCGGGGAAAAGCCTAAGCCCGAAGTCGATGACGGCCGCGTCGGCGCCCGACAGCTTGAAATCCGTAATCATGTGCACCGCTGCCACCTGTAGTGCGGCAAAGAGGCGAATCAAGTCGAAATTATTTAATCGGCGGTCTTCGGAAGACGAGGTAAGTTCGGTCACAGCGGTGTTTTCGAGCGTTCCGTCATGAACGCGCTGTTAAAAAGACTTGTGTCATATGCGGTTGGCCGACGGCGGCTGGCTGGGCTGCGCGCGCTGCTGAGGTCCGCCACAATCCATGGCGAATCCATTTCGGTGTGTCACCCGGAAGGCGGCAGGTATTCTTGGCGTTAGCGACATCACCTTTCTCGATGTGGAGGACGGTCGATTGCGCGTCGAACCACGGGTGTCTTTGCAACTGCGCCAGCTTCTCGAGCAGCGGCGGCCGGACATCGTCTACTTGCCTTTTTTTCTGGACAATCATCGAGACCATCGTGCGACCAGCAGCGTCTTGCTGTCGGCGACTGCCGGTACCGGTCTCGATTTTGAGTGCCGCGGGTATGAAGTGTGGACGCCGTCGTTTCCATTGCGCAATGGAACGCTTCCTGTAAACCGCGGCAGACGACCCCTCATTGGAGGGAACGATGGCGATGCATGTGACGGCGCCCTCGGTAGCGGCGCAGCAGGTCGAGTGCAACCGGCGGAATTAGCGCTCTGGCGGTCGCTGTCAGTGCGCGTGGCCACCACGTCGCGTATTTCCACGAGAACGCCAAGCTTCTCACCACGGTTTTCAGCGCCCGGACGCTTTGGCCGGCGGCCGCTTGACTGTAGGCCAAACGCGCAACCATGTCGGCGCGTCTGCGGCGTAGTCCGGACTCGAGATGTGGGGCGAACCCGGACACGAGTACTTTGTCCAGGGTGACTATGCAGTCGCGAAACGATGTTGCGGAATCGCCGAAATGGGCTTGATGGCGACGCACCATGGTCAGCGGCTCATCCACTGTGTCTATTTGACTCAGCATCGCCAGGCGCAGCCATAGGTCATAGTCTTCGCACATGACGAGACCTTCGTCGAAGCCCTCCGCTTGCTGCAGCAGTTCACGAGTCGCTATGACACTCGGCAGCGCGATGACAGTCTCTGTTTTGACGAGGCTATCCAGTATCCAGCCGTCCCTCACGGGCATTTCTCGAGTGGTATGGCGGATGGCGTCCTTCAACACAAACCGGGTCTGGCTCCAGCGGCAGTCGGGATGCGCACCCGGGGTGGGTCATCGAGTGTCCGAAGGTACGCCCGGGTTTCGGGGTCCGAGCCGTCGTCCGAAATCAACAATTCCCAATTTCGAAAGGTCTGGCCGAATATCGATGCAATCGTCGCCGGAAGGTACTGCAGCCGATTGAAGGTGGGGAGAATAATGGAAACGGCGCGCTGCATAGGCAGTCCTAAACAGTGTAGATCCTGATGAGTACCGGAATCGGGGGAAAAGGTTGTGTGAAATGCCGGCGAATGTATGCTTGGGCCTTCAAATCAATGACTTAAGGCGGCCGTATACGATTACAATACGTGCAATAAATTTTTTTGGGAAATGGCGTTAAAGAATGAAGAAAATATTGGTAACGGGCGGAGCCGGATTCATCGGCTCGCATTTGTGCGAACGCTTAATCGGTCTGGGACATGACGTTCTGTGTGTCGATAACTTTTTTACCGGCGCCAAGCAGAACATAGCTCATTTATTTGGTCACGCTTATTTCGAGATGCAGCGTCACGATGTGACGTTTCCGCTCTACGCGGAAGTCGAGCAAATTTATAACCTGGCCTGCCCGGCAAGCCCGGTTCACTATCAATTTGACCCCGTGCAGACCACCAAGACCAGCGTGCATGGAGCAATCAACATGCTCGGTCTGGCGAAGAGGGTGAAAGCAAGAATACTCCAGGCCTCTACGAGCGAAGTGTATGGCGACCCGGAAGTGCACCCACAGGTGGAGAGCTATCTCGGCAGGGTAAACCCGATCGGGGTGAGGAGCTGCTACGACGAGGGCAAACGATGCGCTGAGACGCTGTTTTTTGATTACCACCGACAGCACCGTGTAGACATAAAAGTCGTGCGAATCTTCAATACGTTTGGCCCCCGCATGCATCCGAATGACGGGCGCGTGGTCAGCAACTTCATCGTCCAGGCGCTGCAGGGAAACGACATCAGCATTTATGGCACCGGACAGCAGACGAGAAGCTTCTGCTATGTGGACGACTTGGTCGAGGCATTGATACGCATGATGGAAAGCCGGGACGGTTTCACCGGGCCGGTCAACATTGGAAATCCCGGCGAATTCACCATGCTGGAGTTGGCCGAAAAGGTGATCATGGCGACCAACAGCAAGTCACGGTTGGTATACAAACCACTGCCGCCCGATGACCCGAGACAACGTCAACCGGACATCAGTTTGGCGAAAGAAGTTTTGAAATGGCAGCCGACGGTGAGCTTGGACGACGGACTGAAGGAAACCATCGCCTATTTTCAAAGAACACTGGCGCTGACATAACTTGTAAGAGGCGTAACGATGTCTACAGCGGCTTTAGTTCCCGGCGCGGTTGCGGTCGTAACCGGCGGCGCATCCGGAATCGGACTGGCGGCAGCGATTCGATTTTGTAAGATGGGGCTTGATGTCTGCATCGCCGATTTGGGCATAGACCGACTCGAGAGCGCGGCGGAAGCCATTGTGGCTGCAGCCTCGATGGATCCCGCCAATTTGTTTGCGTACGAAGCGGACGTCAGTGATCCCGAGCAGCTGCGGGCACTCGAGGCGGCGGTATGCGATCGCTTCGGCGGCGTGGATGTGCTCATGAACAACGCCGCTATTGCCACACCGACCGACATTCTTGGGCCGACCGAGGCGTGGCAGCGTTTGTTGGCGATCAATTTGTGGGGGGTCATTCATGGGACTCAGGTGTTCGTGCCGGGAATGCTTGCGCGAGGGCGCGCGGGCCTCGTGATCAATACGGGGTCGAAGCAGGGAATCACCGCGCCGCCCGGCAATCCTGCTTACAACCTCTCCAAGGCAGGCGTGAAGATATTTACCGAGGCGCTGCAACACCAGCTACGCAACACACCCGGTGCCAAGCTCAGTGCTCATTTGCTCATACCGGGGTTCGTCTTTACCGGTCTTTCCGGCGCGGGCCTGAGGGAGAAGCCCGCTGCCGCGTGGACGCCCGAGCAGACGGTCGATTTCATGGTCGAGCGTCTCGATGTCGGCGATTTTTATATCCTCTGTCCCGACAACGACGTCGACCGCCAACTCGACGAGCGTCGAATTGAATGGGCCGCCGACGACATCATTGAGAACAGGCCGCCGCTCTCGCGTTGGCATTCCGACTATACGAATGCGTTCAAGGTATTTAGCGAAAAGAAGCGTTGAGGGCGGGGGCAGTGCCCTGCGGTTATTAGCTCATGCTATTTCGGCCTAATCAACCATGTGACCGCGCGGTACCATCGTAGATGGTAGCGAGGCGCCCCAGTGCGCGGCGGAAGCGGCATTTTAGGCATGAACATCAAAGCAAGGCTCTCGGAATGGTGGGCGACGGCACTGGAGCCGGGTGATGCGCCCAATCTGGCCGGTCTCAATCGCGCCCTCGAGGACCTGTCGGCAACACAACGAGTTGAGCGTGCGGTTGAGCTGCTGCCCGCCGATCATGTGCTGACGTCGAGCTTCGGGGCCCAGGCCGCGGTAATGCTGCACCTCGTGAACACCGTTGTGCCTGGCATCCCGGTCATTTTGCTCGATACCGGGTATCTCTTTCCGGAAACGTACAACTTCATTGATGCCTTAACCGACCGGCTCAAACTCAATCTCAAGGTGTTTCGCGCGGACTCCTCTGCCGCTTGGCAGGAGTCGAGATTTGGAAAATTGTGGGATCAAGGTCTGGCAGGCATTGAGCGCTACAACCGTATCAACAAACAGGAACCGCTGGACCGCGCTCTGAAAGAGCTGCATGCGGGCAGCTGGTTCGCAGGTCTGCGGCGCGTGCAGGCCGATACCCGTTCAAAGATCGTGCCGATTGAGGTTAAGCGCGGTCGCTACAAGGTCCACCCGATTTTCGATTGGACCGACAAAGACATTGGCCAATATCTGGAAAAGCACCAACTGCCCTACCATCCTTTGTGGGACAAGGGCTATATCTCAATCGGCGATTGGCATACCACCCGTTCGTTAGCCGAAGTGGACTCCATGGAGGATTTGCGCTTCTTGGGCCTCAAGCGCGAATGCGGCATACACGAATGACGCTGGTCGCCAGCGATCAGCCGAACAGCATTCTGCCGCTTACGCTTCCCAGCATCAACGCAATAAGCGTATGCGTAATGCGGTCGGGCAGGCGTAGGGTGATGCGCGAGGCGATCAATACCCCTGGAATAGAGCCGAGAATGAGGGCGGCGAGTATGTCGAGATTGACATGACCCAAGTAGGCATGGCCCGCCCCCGCAATCAAGGTGATGGGCAGCGCATGCGCGATATCGGTGGCGACCAGGCGGTCTGAGGTGAGCCGCAGCGGGTAGAGCGCCAGTAGAATGACCACGCCGAGGGCTCCCGCACCCACCGAGGTCAATGAAACGGCGACGCCCAGAGTCAATCCTGCCAGCGCGGTCACCAGCACTTTGTGACGCTCCACATGAACCAGCGCTCGCGCCGTCACTTTGAGTCCCAGGTGCTGAATGGGCGTCTTCAAGATAAGGCCCAACGCGGCCAATGCGAGCACAATGGCGATGGCATGCCGTGTGATGGCATCGGCCGCGCCGGGCGTCCGATGGGTAAGCCACAGGCTCAGTACCACGCCGGCCGCTCCTGGAATGCTTCCCACTAAAAGCCGTCCGACAATGGGCCAGTCCACTCGCTTGCTAAACCCGAAGGCGGCCGTGGCCACCAGCTTCGTCGTGGCGGAAAAGAGCAGGTCCGTCCCCACGGCTACCGCCGGGGATTGCCCGAAGAACATCATCAATATCGGCGTCATCATGGATCCGCCACCGACGCCGGTTAGGCCCACCAATGTGCCGACCAGAAATCCCACGCCTACATAGAGAGGAGTGTCGGTCATGGCTGTTTCAATGTATGTGTACCGGATTCAATGAACCCACTAGCCTACCAATGTGCTCTGCGGTCTCTTATATCGGCTTGCTATAAGCCTATGCCCGGCAACGCTTAGGGGTGGCCACGGGCTGGTCAGCCCGTGGGTTATCAAGAAAGCTGCTAAGGAAATGCGCAGACATGATTGGCGACGCTTTGTAGAGAGGCGCAGGATTCGAAGCGCATCGAATTCAAACGCCGCGAATCCCGCAACAGGAGACGTTATGCCAACCGAAGAGCGCTCCCCCGAACCAACCGATACCTATCAGTCCCGAGCAGGTTTATTCTCGCCCCCTCCGGAATCAGATCCGCAGGAGGTGCCTGTGAAGCTCGCCGAAGTCTGGTCGCGATGGGCTGCCTCGCGACTCAGTTGATTTAAACTATGCGGCGCCGTCCACGGGACAGGCGGCACGCATTTCGGTCGAATGCTATCCTGGCTTTTAACGAATTCGTTTAGGCTAAGGTGCGCATGTCCGATCGGGAACCTCGAGTTGTCGTGATTGTCGGGGCCGGTTTTTCCGGCACGGCCACGGCGATTCATTTATTGCGTCAGGCAGACGGTCGGCCGCTGCGGGTCGTGCTCATCGAGCGCGGGTCGGAGTTCGGCCGCGGCGTTGCCTATGCGCGAGGGGCTCGGTCCTTTCTCCTCAATGTCCCTGCCTCTCGCATGTCCGCCACGCCGGCCGACCCCGACGATTTCCTGCGGTTCGCACAGCGGCAGCTTCCCGACAGTACAGGCGAAGATTTTCTACCGCGCGCCCTGTACGGTGATTACTTGCAAAATCTCCTCGAGACGAGCGCGGCCAAGGCGCCGGAAAGTGCAGCGCTAGAGTCTTGGCGGGGCGAGGTAGTCGATCTGACTACGGTGAGCGACGAGCGGATAGTGGTGACATTGGCGGATGGACGGAGCCTAACGGCGAACGATGTGGTTCTCGCGCTCGGCGCCCAGTTGCCGCGACTTCCCGCGGGTGTTGCTTGTTCGGTCGCATGGCCGCAGCTGCGCAAGCGCCCTTGGTCGGAGGGTAGGGTGCTGGATGGGCGCGACCCTCTCTTGGTCATTGGCAGCGGCCTCACCATGGTCGATGTCGTGTGCGAGGCCGTGGATCGGCACCCCGGCGTCGTCGTTCATGCCCTCTCACGTCACGGTCTGGTACCTCCAGGCCAAACGGCGTTTCGGCCGGATGCGTTGAAGGACGACGGCGGTGTGCTGAAGAAGTCGGCGGGTTCAGCTCGCCGACTGGTGGCCGCCGCCCGACAACTCGCTCGGGAGGCCGAACGATGTGGCGGCGATTGGCGCGAGGCGGTCACTCTGGTGCGCCGCCAAGCGCCCGGGTTGTGGTCTAGCCTCTCGGCTCGGGAGCGCGCCCGCTTTTTGCGGCATGCGCGCGCGTATTGGGATATTCACCGGCACCGCGTTCCCGATGGGGTGTTATCGAGGCTCGAAGGTTTGCGATCTTCCGGCCAACTCACTGTCCATGCTGGCCGATTAGCCTCGCTCGATGCCGTCGGCGACGGTGTTCGAGCGACGTGGCGAGTGCGCGGTTCCGAGGAGCTGCGCTCGCTGCATGCCGCGGAGGTTGTCGATTGCACGGGTCCCGACTATCAAGTCGCGCGCTCTGCCGAGCCGCTGTGGAAATCCTTGCTCGCGCGAGGCCTAGCGATGCCTGATGAACATCATTTGGGAATCCGCACGGGGGCTGAAGGTGCGCTCGTCGGGCGCAATGGCTCGGAATCTAATTGCGTGTTCTATGTGGGCCCCATGCTGCGCGCCGATCACTGGGAGGCCACCGCCGTCGGCGAACTGCGCGTCCATGCGGAGCAATTGGCGCGGCGTCTGACTCAGCGGGCCTGATTTCACAAATCGCGTTCGAGGGCGCGGTCAATCGCGGCTCGCGGGGATTTTCCCTGCGCGAAATAGCCGTCCATGTGCTCCTAGTGAGCCGTTTGCCGCGGGACGGATCCTCTCACCTCGCCTGGAAATTCGCGAATGCTGCGGGAGCTGTATTGGATAGTGGCGGCTTCTAGGACGCTGTTGTTCACTGTACATAGGGGCCTTGCCTGTGCCGTGATCAAGGCAGCGTCGGACTCTGAGATGCCGCTGCGAAAAATACCCACGATGGAAATATTCGTGAGGAGATTTTCGGCTGAGGGCGCTTTTTCGCCTGTCGCCACGACTTCAAATGAGATGCGGGGTCGTTTTGTATCCGCGAGTACTGTTCGGCAGCTCAGTGCAAAGCAGCTGGCAAGCGCAATCAAGAGATATTCCACGGGAGAGATGTCGTCCAACGTTGCCGGAGTAGTCTGGGTCACTGGGCGGCCGTCGCAAAACAGGGTGAGGGGCAGCTGTCCGTTCGAGACGACGTTGACTGCCCATCTCTTGGTCCGTTGTGAAGTCATATCCGCTCGCTTTTGGGTTCGCCGCACCGGGCTGCCAATCACCATACCTCAGGACAGCGAAGCTTCAAGAACAACTTGGTTCTAGGCGCATGCCGATTCGGCATGAGTTTTAGGCGTGGCGAGAGGAGCTCAGGCGCGGTTCCACCACCAAGCTGCCACCGCCAGCCCCACCATCGACACGGAGGCAACGAGTTTGGCCACGGTGCCCAGCAGGAAGCCAATCCAGGCGTTGACGCCCACGCGGGCCGCACGTTCGACGCTGCTGCTGGCGGATAATTCGCCGACGACCGCGCCCAAGAACGGACCGAGCAATAGGCCCGGCAGTCCGAAGAATAGACCCACGAGCGTTCCCAGCAAGGCGCCCCACACCGCGCGTGAGCTCGCACCCACTCGCTTTGCGCCGAGCGCGCCGGAGACCAAGTCCAGCGCCATGCCGATTGCGCCCACTAGGGCGATTACCGCCAGCGAGCCCCATCCGAGATGCCGATACGCGTCGGCATAAGCAGCCAACCAGATACCGCAGAATAACAACGGGATCCCTGGCAGCGCCGGCACAATTGCCCCGCACAGGCCGATTGCTATTAGAGCCGCGGCAATTAGAAAAAGGACGGTTTCCACCATCAACGGCTTGAAGAGCGGACGCGGTTCGTGATGCTAATGACGACCGGGGCTCCCGCGAAGGTATTAGTCACGGTGCAGAGTTGCTTGGCTGCGGCGGCAAGGGATTCGGCATCGTCCGAACTCACGTCGTTGCCAAAAGCCACCTCAATGCCAATGGACTCGAGCCGGCTCGGCAGGTCGAGGGCCTTGACCCCCGTGACCTTCACCTCGAACACGGGCCAGCGCATTTGCCTGGCGACCAAGGCGCCCCGACAGCTCAAGGCGAAGCAGGTGGCTACCGCGATCAATAAATGCTCAACGGGGGAGACACCTTCCATGATTCCGGGCGATTCAGTGACCAGCGGCTTGCCATCGCAGAACATTTCCAACGGCTGGTCCCCCGAGGACACCGCACTCACCGACCAGCGCTTAGCACTCATTTAAAAGAACCCTCTTGTGATAACTCGGCGCGATTCAACCAGCGTTGGACTTTGCCGTCCTGCATAACCGCCGCTTGGTCGCATAGGTGTCCAATGACCCCAGGATCATGGCTCACCACGACGACGGTCATAGGATGCGCTCGCTTGAGCCGGTTGAGTAGATTCAGAATGTCGGCCTGCACCGAAAGATCCAATGCCGAAGTGGGCTCATCCAGCAATAACAATCGGGGGCGGTGGAGGAGCGCGCGGGCTATGGCAACACGTTGACGTTGCCCACCCGATAACTGGTTGGGGTAACGATACGCGACATCCCACGACAGCCCTACTTCCTCGAGCGCCGCGGCCACCCGAGCCCGGCCGTCCGTTACCCCGATGATTCGCAGCGGCTCAGCGAGACATCGCTCTACGGTATGTCGCGGGTGCAGCGAGGCATAGGGATCCTGGAACACCATTTGCACGTCGCGCCGCAATTCGCCCTCGAAGCGTCGATGGGGCGTCACAGCGCGACCGAAAATCTCCATCGTTCCCTGCCAGTCACGATTCACACCTGCGAGCACGCGGAGTAGGGTCGATTTGCCGCAGCCGGAGGGGCCGGTCAAACCGAACACCACACCCGTCTCGATATGAAGAGCCAGGTTGTCGATGACCCAGCGAGGGTGCCTGGACTCCGCAAAGCGCACCGACAAATCGTCTACTTTGACCGCGACGTCGACCGCGATGGTGTTCATGACGTTGCCCCATCGCCCGCCCAGCCGCGGTCCAACACCGGCAACTCGGTTCCATAGGTGCGTCCGCTCGGACGGCAGTCCCACAGAGCTCGGGTATAGGGATGGGAGGCTTGCGCCAGCGACGCGGCTGAGCAGCGATCGACGATGCGTCCCCGATACATGACCAACACTCGCTCGCAGTAGCGCGCAACCCGGGGTAGATCGTGGCTAATGAGCAGCAGTCCCATGCGGCGCTTCTCAACGAGGTTCATCATCAACTCCAATACTTGGTCGCGAAGGCCCGCATCGAGCGCGGAGGTCGGTTCATCGGCAATCAGCAGCCGCGGCCCGTTGATGAGCATCATGGCCAACATCACCCGCTGACCGATGCCACCCGACAGTTGGTGGGGATAGGCGTCCAAGATTCGGCGTGTAGCGTCGAGACCGACGGCACTCAACATGTCACGAATGCGGTCGCGGCGGGTGGCTGCGGTTGCTTTGCCGTGGAGAGTCATTATCTCATCAATCTGCCGGCCGACGCGAATAACTGGATTTAAGGAAAATCGCGGATCTTGCAGCATTAAAGACACGATGGACCCGCGCCGCCGTGCCCACTCGGGCGCACTGGCCGTGCGCAGGTCGAACGCATTCAACTCCAGGCGTGCGGCGGTCACGGTCAGTGGCGGCCGCACCAAGCCCAGCACGGCGCGGGCGGTGAGCGACTTGCCGGATCCGGACTCGCCCACCAGCGCCACGCGTTCGGCTTTGAGATCGAAGGTCAGCGCGTCAACCAGGGTCGTGCCGGATCCGGTGCGAACGGTCAAATCCTCGACGCGGAGCAGCGGTTTGGCAACTTCACCCATGCCGCGGGTCTCCCCAATCCCGCAGTCCGTCCGCAATCAAATTGAACGCCAGGCTGACGACGAAAATCGCGGTACCGGGCACCGCCGCAATCCACCACTGATCGAACACCACCTTGCTGCCGTCCGCGATCATCATGCCCCATTCCGGAGTGGGGGGGCGTACGCCCAACCCCAGGAAGCCGAGCGCGGCGGCCGTCAGAATAATGGACGACAGATCCAGCGCCAGCCGAATTTGTACGGCGGGAATACAGGCGGGAAGTACGTGTCCCCATAGCAACCGCAAGCCGGTAATGCCCTGCATCTCGGCGGCCGCCAGGTAATCGCTGTGCCGAAGCAGCAGAGACTCGTTCCGCGCGAGTCGCGCGTAGGCGGGCCAACGCGTCAATACCAGCGCGAGCGCGGCGTTGACCAGCCCAGGACCCAGCAGACCAACGAAGGCCAGCGCCAGAATCAAGGTGGGGAATGCCATCACAATGTTGGTCAGGCCGTTCAGTAGCCGTTCGATCCACCCGCCGTAGTAGCCGGAGACGACCCCCACGAGGAGCCCGATGGGCACCATGCACAGGGCAACCAGACTCACGAGTAACAGGGTCGAGCGGGCTCCGACCAGCAAGCGCGACAGCACGTCGCGCCCCAGCGAGTCGGTGCCGAGCAAATGAGTCAGCGTCGGCGCGGCCAAGCGATCGCCGAGATGTTGAGCCAGGGGATCCTGCGGCGCCAACCAGGGCGCGAACAGCGCCGCCAGAACGACGGCTCCAACGATGAGGAATCCCACTCGCGCCGTGGGCGGCAGACGCCGGCGACTCCGTGCCGGGTACTCTGTGGTGTCTGCAGTCGCGCCGAGAATATTCATGACGCGCGCGGATCCATCACGCGCACCGCCAGATCGGTAGCGCCGTTGATGAGCACGAAGCACACTCCAATCAGCAGCGTGCCGCCAACGATGGCGGGCGTGTCGGCGGCGAACAAGGCGGTGGTCAGATATCGCCCCAATCCAGGTCGAGCGAACACGGTTTCGACCAGCACGGCACCTTCGAGCAAGTTGGTGTAGGTCAACGCCAACGTCGTGAACAATACGCCGACGACGTTCGGCAGCAAATGATGGGTGACGATTCGCAGTTCGCCGCAGCCTTTGGCCCGGGCCAGGGTGACGTATTCCTTGCCGGCCTCGCCGAGCAAAGCCGCGCGGGTCAGACGGGCGATGTTGCCGACGGCGTACAAGGCCAGGACCAGCGCCGGCAGCACCATGTGCTCGAGCGCACTGGTGAGGGCACCTGGTAACCGACTGCGCCAGGCGTCCCATAGGACCAAACCCGTGGGCATCTCCATGGTGTATTCATAGGCATCGTCAATCCGGCCCGGCCCTCCGGCCCAGTGCCAGCGTGCGTAAAAGATCAGCAACGCAAGTAGCCCCACCCAGAATATCGGCAGCGAATTACCGATCAATGATACGCATCGGACGACCGCGTCCAGCCTGCCGCGGGGACGCCACGCACTGGCCAAACCCATGGCTATACCGATAGCCGTCGAGAACAGCATGGCGATGCTCGCCAATTCCACGGTGGCCGGAAACACCCGCCGTAAATCCTCGCCCACGGTCTGACCGGTGGAACGGGACACGCCGAGATCACCGTGGATCAGGGCCTCTACATAGCGAGCAAACTGGCGATGCCAGGGCGCGTCGAGGCCCAGACGATGACGCTGCTCTGCATAGGAACTGGCGCTGGCCTGATCACCCACCATCTGCAGGGTGGCATCGATGGGCGAGGCGGACGATAGCGCGAAGGTCAGCAGCAACAGCGCCGCGAGCGTGACACAGAGTGTGGCGATGCCACGGAACAGCAAGCGCAGCGCGCGGTTCACTTGGTTACCCGGTCGTAGTACACCATTTCCGCGTCCAGGTTTTGACGGTAACCCGCGACGTTTTTGCGCATGACCACTTCGCTGCGTGCCTGCAGCGCCACGATGCAGGGCGAATTTCGCTGCACGTCGGCTTGTATGGCTCGGTACTCGGCTAGGCGCGTCCGCGGATTCTCCTCGAGAGCGGCGGCCTGCACTTGCGCCGTGAGCTGGGGTATATGCCAGCCGGCCCGCCAGGCAAGGGTCCTGGTGCCGTCCTCGCGATTGAGGGCGAAAGCACCCGCGCTCGAATTAGCATCGTAGTAGTCCGGCACCCAGTACAGCCAGGACGCTTGAACGTTGCGGGCGCGAAGGTTTGCGTACACTTGGCTGGCCAATTCCGGAACGATTTCCAGCCTGATGCCGGCCGCGGCGAAGGTCGCCTGCAGGGACTGCGCAATGTCCACGTAAGGTGGTTGGTTCATGACCTCGAGCCGTATCACCAACCCTCCGTCTAGACCGGCACCTTTAAGGATGGTTTTTGCCTTGGCTACATCCAAATGATAGGGCGTGTCGTCGAGTGCACCGGGAAATCCTGACGCGAGGAAGGCCTGATGAACTCGATATTCGCCTTTGAGCAAATGATGCGCTATCCCCTGGTAGTCTATGAGCCAGCGCGCGGCTTCCCACAGCGCGGGATTTCCCAGCGCGGAGTTGGTGGTGCTCGCGGCGTTCAACAAAAGATAGTCGACGGTAGCTGAGGGAAATTCCAGCGTCTTAAGGTCCGTCTTGCCCGCGAGCGCGGCAATTTGATCGGGACCCAAGTCGCGGGCAATGTCCGCATCGCCCACCTCCACCAACAGTCGTCGCGTCGCGGCATCCGTGACGTTGCGAATGACAACGGTCTTGAGCCGGGGCGGGTTGGCGGCATAGGGGTTGACCTGCAACACCAGGGCTTCGCGAGGCAGGTAACGGCGAATGGCAAAAGGTCCACTGCCGGCGGAGTGCAGCTTGAGCCAGGCGTTCCCCACGGCCTCCGTGCTGCCGTCCGCGGGCGCGGCGTGCGAAGTCACCTCGGTGGCGTCGAGAACCGAGGCCACCGGTGAGGTCAGAATGCTGAGTGCCAGTGCCGGTCCGATGTGGGCGTACCAGTTGAGTTGGACGTGCGTCGCATCCACCCGGATGAGTGCGCGGTCGATATTGCCGGCATTCCAACCCAACTCATTCAAGATGAACACCGGCGCGCGATTCATGCGCACCGCGCGGGTCAGCGAAAAAATCACGTCCTCCGGGCGCAGCGGGCGACCGCTGGAGAATTTCGCCGTGGTGCGCAGTTCGAAGATCAGACTATTGCTGATAGGGCCGGTGTTCCATGCTGCAGCAAGGATGGGATTCAGTACTTCAGGATGGTCCGGGTCGGGCTCGACCAGCCGCTGGTAGGTGTTGTTCTCGATCTGTAGGCTCGACAACTCGAAGCCTTCCGCCGGATCCAGGCTGAGGATGTCGTCAATGGATTGCGCCACCACCAAGATATCGGGTGGACTGAGTGCGTGGGCCACGGGCGTCACGCAGAGCAAAGTACAGGCCAGCACGCTCAGCCAGTGAGGCATGCCGTAACCGCCGTGCGCCGTGCCTAATCGGCGCTCCGACATCAGAGTGACACGCCGGCACGGTCCGCAAGCCGTGAGAGCGGCGAACGCAGTAGAAGAGCCACAACGCAAGCCGCTCCCATCAACCCGGCCATGAGGCCAAATGTAGCGGCAAAGCCCCACGAATCGACCAGTGATCCGCTAAAACCAGACAGATAACCGCCGAGGCCCAGTGTAAGCAAGTACCACGCCCCCATCGCCACCGACGCGAATCCCGCCGGCGCGGCCCGCGACACTATGCCGTAGGTGGCGGTCCATGCGACGAGTTCGCCGACACCTAAGAGCGACAGGGCAATCATACTCATCCATAGGGGCGCGGCACCCAAGCTGCGGGCGCTCACGAGCATAAGAAGATGTCCGATGCATACCATACCCAGCGCGAAGGCGTATTTCTGCAGAATGTCGACGCGACGATCACGCGCCCCCAACCTCACCCAGAGCCGGGCAACCAGGGGAGCCAGCCCAATTACCACGGCCGCATTCATGGAAGTAAACCATGGCACGGGAATAACGAAGGAAAAAATGCTTCGATCGACATGGCCTTCGATGAATAACAGCCAACTGCCGAACAACTGGAACCAACCGACACTGAAGGCGCATAGCAATGCCGCCAGGGCCAACAGCAAGCCGATCCGGCGCCGTGCCTCCAGGCCCGCATTGGTGGCTTTCTCCGAACCGGCATCCGCTGTCTTGCGTGGTAGCGCCCGATCGGGCGTCGAACCGATGCTGCCAAGCCAGCGCCGCGCCAGTAGCAGATATGACCCCAATGCCACTGCCATGCCCGCGGCAGCGACACCGAAGCCCGAATGCCAGCCGACATGCGCGGCCATCGAGCCGACCGCGACTCCCGAGAGCATCGCGCCAATGGCAATGCCAAGATAGTAGTAGGCGTACGCGGCTTCACGTCGCGGATCGTTGGCGCCCAAGGTTTCACCGCACAGCACCACCAAGGTCGATTTCATGAGGGCGTTGCCGGTCACCAGGCACAGAATGGCGAGATAGAAGGCCCGCGGTGCGCCGAGCCAGGAGCCAAGCGTTGCGGTCAGAGTGGCGGGGAGCGCCAGCAGCACTTGGCCCAGCACCATGCACGAAGCGCCCAGGGCGACAGCGCGGCGGCGCCCTAGGAGTCGGTCGGCCAGGTAGCCGCCGAATGCCGGAAGCGCGTACATGGCACCCGAGTAACCGCCCACGAAGGCGAGCCCGGTGGAGGCGGGCCATCCAAAGCCGCCTTGATCGGGGCTTGCGGTCAAGAACAGCGCGAGAATCGACAGCATGCCGTAAAAGCTGAAGCGCTCCCAGAATTCGACGCTGATCACCAGCCAAGCGCCTCTGGGAAACCCGAACCATTCCTCCGCGGTCACAGCGACACGATACCCCGTGGGGTGTCGAGTTGCAGGCGAAAGGCCACCGTCGGCGCGGCATAGGTCTCGGCGAAAACACCGAGCTGCGAGAGCAGCCGTTCCAGCCCTTGGGTGTCGGGGTGTCCCACCGCAAAGTCCCGCAGCCGGATGGTCTGTGCCGTGCCCGCCGCAGTCACGGTCTCCGAGGGGTGGGCCGAATTCTGCCAATCGATGAAGAAGGGAAGGGCCAGTCCGAACTGCTCATGCGTCGGCTGTGTCCACTTCCAGCGCAGCTGCACGCCCTCGGGCGTGATGCGCCCATTGCCGCCGACCGTGGCTAGACTACAACCGAGCGCATGCGCCTGCGCGGCAAGATCCACCAAAGGTTGCGGACTGCGCATACAGTAGGTGAACAGTAGCGGCTCGTGAGCTTGGCGCGCGAATCGGCACCATGCGTCGTCGGCCGCACTGGCCGCCCCGGTGGGAGCCAGAATTTCCAGATAGGATCGGCCGCCCAGCGGCACGAGGGCGTTGTGCGTCAAGCCGCTGGCATGCGTGCCGCCGAAGGTCGGCCGCACGCCCGTCAACTCCTCGAAGCTTTGCGAGCCGTGCTGCAAGTCATTGCAGATCCAAATTATGTGATCGAGATAAGGGTTCATGGCGATGCTGCGCGACTGCGGCCGGCCGCTCGCACGATGCGCTGTGCTTCCGCGGTCAACGCGGATCGGTCGATCTTATGGGTGCCCGATACGGGAAGGCTGGCGACGAATTCGATGAAGCGTGGATGCGCGAACGCCGGGCCGGCGCGTAGGGTGTATTGTTTGATCTCCTCGGCGCTCGAGGTGGCGCCGGCGCGAGGTACCACGAACGCAACCGGAATTTGCCCTTTGATATCATCTTCGGCCGGGACCACGATGGCTTGCGCGACGGCCGCATGCCGCTCCAGTAATTTCTCGATTTCCCCGGGGTAAAGATTTTCCCCGCCGCAAATGAACATATCGTCGGCGCGCCCCACGAAAAAATAAAAGCCCCGATCGTCGCGGCGCATGACATCGCCGGTCACGTACCAGCCGTCGCGCATACGTGATTGGGTGGCCTCAGGTAAATTCAAATATCCCTCCATGAGTGCGCGGGTACGTAACGCTAAAACGCCGTGCTCTGCGTCGGCGCCATCGACCAATGCGCACTCGACGTCGCTGAAAGGATACCCTAGGGACAGGGGCGGTCGAGTCAGCCCCTCGGGGTGAGGACCGAATACGGCGGGACCCGCTTCGGTGGTGCCATAGCCATTTTTGATCTTGGCGTTCGGGAACAGCGCGTGCACCTGGGCCAGCAGAGCGTCGGTGAGGGGCGCGGAACCGATGGAGATTTCCCGCACACTGCTGAAGTCCAACCCTTCGATAAGATCATGTTCGCGTACCATCAAGGCGAACATGGTGGGAATTCCCGACAGCAGGGTGCAGCGATACTGTGCCGCCGCCTCCAGGTACCGCCGCGCGTCGAAACGTGGCATGAGAATCACCGAGACCCGCCTGGCCAATGCCACGGTGACGTTGAACAAGCCATTCATGTGATAGAACGGGGCGACCACAATGGTCGTTTCCTCAGGAAGTGCCTTCGGCAAGGGCTCAAGATAGTGCTCAATGGCCCACAACTGACCGCGATGGCCCAGAGGCACGCCTTTCGGCAAGCCCGTGGAGCCCGAGGTGTAGAGTATTTGCGCAAGGTCGCCGGGCTCGCTGCCGAGCGGAGCTAACGGCGTCGTTGTGACCCCGCTCGAACCAGCCCGGCAAAAAGCCTCGAAGCCCTGAGCACCGACCGCGTCAAATGCGATCACCGGCACCGAGACGGGTACCAAGGCAAGCCGCTGCGCATCGCTGAACGTCAGTTCAATGGCGCTGTCGCGAAAAATATGCTCAATGGTTGTGAGGGGGAGTCTGTGATTGATCGGCACCGCGACCGCGCCGTGCCGCATGATGCCGAAGTAGCAGGCAATGAACTCGACGCGATTGTCCGCCAGAATGCCGATGCGCGTACCGCGCGCGATACCGCGCACTGCAAGACCTTGGGCGACTCTCGCGCATAGCGCATCGAACTCGAAGGCCGTGATCGGCGTCGCGTCCGGGGTGCGTAGATCAATGATCGCCGTCCGCTCGCCGTGGGCCGGGAGCCGCAAAATGTCGCCCAAATTGGTCGGTGACTCAACCATTAGGGTTTGATCAAGACTTTGCCGACGACCTGACGATTCTCCAGCAGTGCTTCGGCCTGTGCTGTCTGCCTCAGCGGGAGAACACTATCGATCGCGGGTGCCAGCTCGCCCGATGCGACCAGATCGAGCAACTTGGCCAAATCCGTCTTCTCCCAGCCGTTCGAACCGATCATGCGATGTTCGAAGGTCCACCAATAGCGCGCATCGAGGGCGAGATCGAAGCCTGCCGTGGCTCCGCAGCACAGTATCCGTCCGTCGAGCTTCACGCAGCGTTGCGTGGCGGGCAGGGTATCCCCGCCGCTGAAGTTAACGGCCACATCGACGCCGCCGCCACCGTTGATGCGCGGCTTGCCGTAGATTTCCTTGACGGTGTCGAGAAACGGTCGCTCCAGGTAGTTGGCGACGTGCGCGGCGCCCAATGCATTCAGCCGTTCGAGCTTCGGCTTGCTGCTGGCGAAAGCGAGGACTTCTGCGCCCACCATGCGCGCAATCTGCACGCAGGCCACCCCGACGCCACCGCTGGCACCGAGCACCATCAGCCGTTCGCCCCTCTGAAGGCCGCCACGGGTGATCAGCATGCGATAGGCCGTACCATAGGCGAGGGGCAGTGCCGCTGCCTGCTCCGAGGTGACGTTTGGCGGAATCTCCAGCAGCATCGACTCATGTACTGCGACGAATTCGGCGCGGCCGCCATCGACTGTTTCGCCTATCATCCCGAAACGGTCGCCCTCGCGAAACACCGGGTCGACCAGGACACGCTTTCCGAGCCAATGAGCGGAGGCACCCGGCCCCACGCCGTCGACCGTCCCGGCGATGTCGGAGCCGACCACCACCGGCAACGCAATCTTGACGCCCGGCATGCCGCGACGGGTGAACAGATCATGGAAATTCACGGCGCAAGCGGCGATGCGTATCAACACTTCGCCGTCACCCGGAATGGGCCGCGGATAGTCGTCGCGGAATTCCAGCACCTCGAGGCCACCGTGAGCGGTGGTCAACACAGCTTGCATCGCCTCGCCCATCATCCCGCCTGGGTGCCGTAGCAGCCGCGTCCCAAGGCCACGAGCCGGCCCTCGCCATCGCTGACGTCGATGTCCACGACGCCGATCGTGCGTCCCGCGCGCCGCACTTGGGCCTTGGCCAATAGGTCGGTGCGCAGCGCGGGGCGCAGGTAATCGACTCGAAAATTAATGGTGGGCACGCCATACCCCAGCACGGCAATCAGGGCAAAATCGCCGGCAATATCGATCAGGCTGGCGATCACGCCGCCATGGTACTGGCCGGTACCCGGCGCGCGCTCCACCTGGGGCCCGAAGCTTGCGCGCAAAACGAGAGTCTGGGCGGCCACATCGACAGTTTCCACGCGTAATCCCAGTAGGCGCTGAAACGGACTTTCCACCAATAGCGCTTCAAGCTCGTCTTGCGTCATCGAATAAGCCGGCGGTCGCCAGCACCATTGGTGAATCGGATTAACATTCTCGCATCTTGGCTGGAATAGGCGGCCATATTCAATCCTTCTGAGGACATATCAAAAGGCTATTGGCTGCCCCAACGGTTCATTGGTATCAAGTCAGGCTGCTTTTGCCGATCGAATAACAGGGGATCTCATGTTTAGCCGTTCCGCTTCCGGGCTCGTCATTGCCGGCTTGTACTTCGCGACAGCCACCGTTCATTTAGCTTCAGCTGCCGACGATAACGTCACCGGTCTCGAGGAGGTAGTCGTTACGGCTCAACGATTTAGCTCCACCGTCCAGGACACGCCGATCAGTCTTACCGCCGTTACCGGCGAGCAGCTCGATGCCGCCGGCATCACCAGCATTGAAGCCTTCGCACACGATGTCCCGGGACTGTCCCTGCGTTCCGCAGGTCCCGGGCAAACCGAATACGAGGCCCGCGGCTTGGCCTCGAGCGGCGGCTCGTCGCCCACGGTGGGGTTCTACTTGGATGACGTACCGCTGTCGCCACCCGCGACGTCGCAGACCGGTAAAGTCGTCATCGATCCGAATCTATATGATATCGACCGCATCGAGTTGCTGCGCGGCCCCCAGGGTACTCTCTACGGCTCCGGCTCGATGGGCGGTACCGTGCGCGTCATTACCACGCAACCGAAGCTCGACACCTTCGAAGGCTCCGTACAAGGCACCTTGTCGGACACCCAAGGCGGTAGCGGCAACGGCGGCGGCAATCTGATGCTGAATCTCCCCGTCGGGGATACGCTGGCCTTCCGTGTGGTCGCTACGGATACGTACCGTAGCGGTTGGATCAATCGGGTCGTGTTGAATCCGTTTCCCGAAGACACGGCGTACGGAGTGACACCGGCTGTCCGCGGCAATGTTCTTACCGCGCCGGTGCAAAGTGTAACCAGCCATGTCAATACCGAGGCCCTGGACGGGTTGCGGGTGAGCGCCCTGTTCAAGCCGAATGACGACCTCTCCGTCACCGCTACCGCGCTATACCAGCACATGCACATGGGCGGCTACGACGAATACGACGATCCGCCGGGCTCGGGTTCCTTGGCGCACTACGAAGCCGGTTACGTCGCCGAACCGGTTGCCGACTGGTTTCACTTCTACAGCCTGAGTGCCACCTACAACTTGGGATTCGCGGACCTTACCGGTACCTCGGGTTATTTTCAGCGCCACGAAAACCAGACCCAAGATGCGGGCGAATCGATTTCCTACTTCACGGGTTTCTATCCGTACGCGGCCATTGGATTTACCGAGAACGACATTACCCGCCAATTTAGCCAAGAGCTGCGTCTCTCCTCCAAAGGCAGCGACAAGCTGCATTGGGTGGCCGGGCTGTTCTACAGCGACGACAGCTCGGATTGGGACGAGGCTGCGTTCAGTTCGAATGATAACTTCGCCGTGGGCGGCATCGCCAATGGGGTGGTGTATGCCGGCGATCAATTCTACCGTGTGCGGCAGTCTGCGGCATTCGCCGATGGGTCCTATGAGTTCGTCGACAACTGGACCTTCTCCACGGGCGCACGCTATTACCATTACACGAGTACGACGAATGTATTCGGCTATGGTGTGTTCGCGCCGACGCCCACCGGATCGACCTATAACGACACGGTCGAGGATAGCGGAGTGAATCCGCGTTTTAATCTGTCTTATAGCCCGAACGGCAACTTGAATACCTACGTCACGGCCTCGAAGGGTTATCGGCCCGGCGGACCCTCCTATGGTCCGTTCCCGGCCCTCAATTGCGGCGGCGGCACGCCGCCCCCGTACAAGCCGGATACGATTTGGAATTACGAGGTGGGAGAGAAAGCCAAGCTGTTCGACAACTGGCTGACCATCAACAGCGATTTCTACTACATCAAGTGGAGCAACGTTCAAGAGACTGTCGCGGTGCCCTGCGGCTACACCTTCGAAGCCAACGCCGGCGATGGTCGGTCGTTCGGACCGGAAATCGAAGTTAACGCCAAGCTGTCGGCGAATTGGTCAATCTCGGCGAGCGCGAGCTACACCGACGCGAAGATCAACCATCCTTCCGCGACTTTCGTGGCGGCGGTTCTGACCAACCCGGTTGCCGGCGGCATCCCGGGCTGCCCGAATGCGAACAACTGTTCCATTCCGATTCTGAACGTGCCCAAAGAGGGGGGAAGTCTGTCGGTGGTCTATACCACCAAGGTTCTGAGCGATTACCAGCTGACCGGCCGTGTTACCGATACGTATGTCGGGCAGGCGTATGACCAGGCCTATCAGTTCGGCATCCCCCTACCCGCGTACAACATTGCGAATGCGCGGCTTGGGCTCGGTAACGAGAAGTGGACCGCCACTTTGTTCGTCGACAACTTGACCAATAAGATTGCGGAGCTGACCAGCAACAACACTCAGTTCCAATTCAACATTCCGCAGTTGACGCGAATCTCGACCAATCAGCCGAGAACTTACGGCACAGAGGTCAATTACCACTTCTAGGCGTAGACGCCTTTGCTGGTATGAGAGGGGCCCCTATTGCAGGGCCCCTGTCTCGCTGCAGGGATCGCACCCTGAGTCTTTAAGCGTTGGCTGTCGTCAAAACGGCTTTCGGCGCCGCCGCGGCTTGAATGCACGGCGCTGGTCAAGCAGATGTCTCCGGGCGAGCTGCAGGTAGCGAAGTTGTCATACCAAGAGAGGAGCGGCCGGCTCGCCAAGATAGAAGAGCCAGAGCTTCCGGTGTTCATGCGGCCGCCTTCACCGAGCTGATCTCTGCCTCGCGCAGGCGAAATGCCTGGCTCGGCGGCGCGGTTGAAGGCGACGACTCGTTCCCGTACACGGACGGCGAACACCTCGCCGCGAGCCGGATATTTTTCGCGGCGTTGACATCCCGGTCATGAGTGCCACCGCACTCGCCGCACACCCAGGCTCTCACATCGAGCATGCCCAAACCTGTAGGACCCGTGAGGGCGCCACAGTTGCTGCACGCTCGAGTCGTGTTTCTCTCATTGACGATCATGACGCATCTACCCGCCGACTGGCCTTTGTATAGTAGTTGCGTTTTCAGCAACCCCCAACCCGCATCCAGCACAGCCTTCGCCATCCGGGTTTTCACGAGTTGGGTGCTACTGATATCGCCCACGACGATCGTTTGATACTGACTGACGATTTTCCTGGAGAACTTGTGCAGGGCGTCCTTGCGACGCCGCGCCGCCCGCCGATGCAGCCGCTTAGCCTGGCGCTTATGCCCCCGACGTTGCGCCTGGGCGATCTTTTGCTCAATCTGGCGATGGAACTGGGCTGCCTCGAGCTTCTCGCCGTCGCTGGTCGCCACCGTGGTTTTCAAGCCCAGATCCAGTCCGACGCTCTCCTGGGGTGCGTCGATGGCGACTACCTCATAGGCTACTGGCAGGCACAAATACCAATCGCCGACCGCGTCTTCCATGGCGCTCCGTCGAAGCGAGACTGACTATTTGTCTTGAGACGCTTGCTGACGCAGCTTGCGGGTTTCAGCGGCGATGCGGGCATCGCGGGCGCGTGTCCGTCCTAGTTCCATCGCCTCACGCACATGGAGCTCGATCGCACCGGTGTCGTGTTCGGGGGCCGCAAGATCACCGACGGTGAGATCCTTGCCGATCAGATAGAGTGCGGTCAGATAGATACCGATGCTGACCGAGGGCTCACCGGCCTCCATATTCATGAGGGTCGGCACGGTGACCCCCATACGCTTGGCCCAGGAGGCGAGCGACTCGCGCCGGCGCAGGCGTGCCACGGCGAGATCGGCTCCGAGCTTTGCGAGCGCATCGAGACTAGCAGGGGGTAGGCGTTCGGTTGCAGCAGATCTACTCATATAGTATAGGATACTATATCATAATGGCCTATTCTATGAAAATACACTTTATTATTTGCGAGATTATCGGCTGCATTGCGATGCCGGTTTCCCGGCCGCAACACGCGATTCTGGCGCCAAGCTTTTCTGCAGCCGCTGAGATATCGTTGACGGGCGGCGCGGACTAATTCATCTCACTCTGGAGTAAACGCATGACTCGCTTTCTGCTCGGTTGTCTCGTGACGATTGCTTCCATGAGCCCGGCCTTCGCCGCCTTGAAAACGGGCGATCCTGCGCCGCAGTTCACCGCACCGGCTTCTTTGGCAGGCAAGACCTTCAGTTATTCGCTGCAGGAGGCGCTGCGCAAAGGCCCCGTGGTGGTGTATTTCTATCCTTCCGCCTACACCGGCGGCTGCAACGTTCAGGCGCATACCTTCGCGGAGGACCACGACAAATTTGCCGCGGCGGGTGCGACCATCGTCGGCGTCTCGCTGGACAGTATTTCCAGGCTCAATGACTTTTCCGCCGATCCTAACTACTGCGCGGGAAAATTTCCGACCGCCTCGGACGCCGAAGGCAGTATCGCGAAGTCATTTGGCCTCACGGTGAAGGAAGGCAAAGCGGGAAGTAAAGATAGCCGCGGCATTGATATCGGTCACGGGTTTGCGGAACGCACGACGTTCATCGTCACGCCGGACGGCAAGATTGCGGCCACTATCGGAGGATTAGCGCCGGAGGAGAACGTGGACGAGGCCCTGGCTGCGGTCCAGGGCCTCGCCGCCAAGAAGTAGCCTAAGGTCGGCCGGCATCGCGGGCGTCAGGTGCCCCGCGATGCCCTTGGCATCAAACGAGTTCCGCGAGCGCTGCGGGTGTGAAGCCCTTCAATTCCACACCATCGCCTTGGCGAATTTTCCTGACCCACTCGGGATCGCCCAGCAAGGCACGCCCCACGGCGATCAAGTCGAACTCTCCCCGGTCCATACGCTGCACCAGGCTATCCAAACTGGTCGGCGTCGAACTCTGGCCGGAGAAGGCCGTTAGCAGGTCCCCCGACAGGCCTACCGAGCCCACGCTGATGGTGGCGGCGCCGGTTAATTTCTTGGCCCAGCCCGCGAAGTTCAGTCCGCTGTCGCCGTCGATTTCCGGAAATTCGGGTTCCCAGAACCGGCGCTGCGAGCAATGCAAGATGTCGACTCCCGCCGCCACCAGCGGGGCCAGCCAATCGGCCATCGCGTCAGGGCTCGAGGCCAGCCGAGTCGCGAAATCCTGCTGCTTCCATTGGCTGACGCGGAGAATAATCGGAAATTCGGGTCCGACGGCGGTGCGAACTGCGGCAATGACCTGTTGGGCAAAGCGAGAGCGCTCCTTGATCGTCGGCCCCGCATACCTATCCGTGCGCAAATTCGTGGCTGACCAGAAGAACTGATCGATGAGGTAGCCGTGCGCTCCGTGAATCTCGACGACGTCGAATCCCAATCGCTTGGCATCGGCGGCTGCACGCGCATAAGCATCGATGGCGTCTGCGATATCCTCCTCGCTCATCGCGACTCCGCGAGGCGCACCCGCGGCAACGAGACCGGAAGGGCTCTCGATAGGCGCCTCCGGTAGCCAATCGGTTCCCTGAGCTTGCACGGATCCCACATGCCAGATCTGCGGGCCCATTTTGCCGCCGACGGCGTGGACTTCGTTGATGATGTGCTTCCAACCGGCCAATGATTTGTCGCCGTGGAAATGGGGAATACCAGGATGGTTGCTCGATGCCGGCCGTTCGATGACGGTTCCTTCGGAAAGAATCAAACCGACGTCGGCTTCGGCGCGGCGGCGGTAGTAGGCCGCCACATTGTCACCCGGTATGCCTTGCGGCGAGAACGTGCGCGTCATGGGTGCCATGACAATGCGATTCTTGAGCTTGAGAGATTTTACAGTGAACGGCTGAAAGAGCGGTT
>Ga0302310_10000761_pt1 | contig 28969 bp, 26 predicted proteins | sample III_Palsa_N1_2_FD_200451 | JGI IMG/M metagenome (GOLD analysis project Ga0302310, IMG submission 200451) | Peat permafrost microbial communities from Stordalen Mire near Abisko, Sweden - III_Palsa_N1_2 | ecosystem: Environmental > Terrestrial > Soil > Palsa > Peat permafrost | place: Sweden...
CGTTGCGGACCATTTGCCCCAGGCAATCAGGTTGAGCTCGATTTCCAAGTTGAGAAATTCGAGCGCAGCGGCCGCGATCTGTTCCGGCGGTGTGTCGCAAGCAAAGCTGAGGTTCATAGCGCCCTCACCGTCGCGCATGGCAGACCGAGTATTTCGTCGCAAAGTCTCTCGCTCGCTTCACGCTTATTCATGCAGCGATTATTGAGCGGGTCTCGCAGCTGGTCAAGCCGTTGCTGGCACAGTAAAACTCTCAGACGCGGCATAGCTCAGTACTCGTCTGCCAGCATGACGGTCATGACACGATCTGTTTTTTCCGCGTTCCATGGTTCGGCGCTGCCGTACATGCGCTCGCTGTCAGCCTCGAAATAGTCGATTTTCCAGAATATCTTCGCATCATTGTAGACGATCGCGGCGAAGTCACGTTCACCGTAAGGGTCGTCACCCTCAGCCGGCACGCAGTTGGCGATCTGGGTGAGGAGTGCTCGTTGGCCGACGATTCTGCGGCACTGGGCATCGCCTTCGTCTTTGGCGCCTTCGACCAGCATTGCCATCACACCATGCGTGAAAACGCAGCGCGCGCCCGGGCGCTGGCGCAGTTCATCGTTAAGCCGCGCGATTTCGGCGCGCTCATGCTCGGTTGGTGCTTCAATGCTTATGGGTTGGTTAGCCTGGCGAATGGCCATATCTTGATCGTCGATCATGGGTTTTTCCCGAGTTCGTGAGGATGGCGGTTATGCCGCCGGGTTGCGCAAGCTTGTGTGGTAATGGCGCGTGACGAAGCCGCAGATTTCGTCAGGCGAATACGAAAAGTGAGCTCCTGATTTGAGCTGACCATCGGTCGGATCGACGGTCACAGGGCCCATTGCCGGCTCTTCGTGAAACGTGCCGCTATGCGGGTTGAGTGTGCAGACCCAGGCCTTGTCGAACGTCATCGGCCTGGTCACATCGATCTTCAGAATGTCCGCGACAGGCACAATGGCGAAGACACCCATGATGAAATTGCTGGTGCAGGCGTTTTCGATGACGGACTCGAGCCCACCCCATTCAAGGATGCGGCGTTTTTTGCGAAAATTTCTGGGCAGGTGGCGGTGCGCCTCGTGGCGGTTCCGACTCAGCTTGCGAAAATCGGTCACGCTGTACCCGACCTTTGACAATGCGAATTGGAGCTCTGGCGTAATCGCCAGTTCCTTCGGCTCGCTCCATGAGCGGTGCGACCAGATGTGATCGTCTTCAAAATGGCTGCGAGTGAAGGTGAAGACGACTTCACAGAAATCCTGTGACGAAAGCATGTCGTCGCAGGTGCTGATGTCCTGGCTTTCAACGAGATCGACCCAGCGGTCGTAAATGGCGTCAGTCCATTCATCCGCTGCGGCGATCGAATTTTCTGGTGCAGCTTGGGCCAAGCGATCCTCGATGTGATCGCCGAGATCGTGGCGGATTTCGTTGTACCAGATATCGGATGGCGAGTTTGGCTCCACCCATGATGCGACGATGTCGCTGGGATCCTCTTTGGAATATTTGGCATCGATGACGCGGGCCGCGAGCTCGTTCATCTGCTTGAGCGTCCAGTTTGAACATTGGCAGCGATCGAACGCGGCGTAGGGGAAGGCTTCAGCAAGGCTCGATAGCCAGGCCTGGCCTTCGTTGGTGGACATGAAATGCTGCGGATTGGCCGGCAACCGCAGCGCCGGCAAGCTTGGGATGGTGTACATGTGCGTCTCCATTCATCCTTGGATTGACGCTTTTCCCCCTCCCCCCTCTTCTCGATGCAGAATGCAGACCGCTAATCCGGATACCAGTCCAGCGTCGGCTTTTCGGATTCGGGCCGACATTCGAGCGCCTCGGCATCTTCATATGTCCAGACCTTGCGGGGTGAACCGAGGTTCGCGTAGCCGGCGTAAAAACGCCCTCGCCATTCGAAGAACTGGGCGTGGATGCGGTTTATGACTGCCTCGCTGACAACGAAGCCGGGGCCGTTCTTGAGGTAGATCGGCGGCAGCTCTGTCAGTTGCGCATCATAAAATTGCTCGGAAACCCGCGTCAGCGGAAACCGCGCCAATTCGCATTCCGCCCGTTCATTCCAGAATACGTCGGGACTGATGATATAGGCGCCGGCATGCTGTTCGCAGATCCGAGCAAGTTCACTCTCGCCGCTGGCCTGGTCGGGACAATAGGCCAGCGGATAGTCTTGCCCAGGGGCGGCAATGTAGAAGTCGGAAGTGGACATCGGATTGTCTTTCGCTGGGCGGGGGTCAAGCGACGGCCGAAGCCGGTTCATCAATCAAAACGATCTCTGACCCGGTGTTTTTGACGTGGATGGTGGCGCTGGTTCCAAGCGGCAGCAGATAGAGGTGCCGATCGAGCAAGCGCTTCAGTTCCACCTCGGCCGAATGCCGTTCGCCCAACATCAGTTTGGCAAGCAGTGGCCGCAGCTCATCCTGGAAATCCCGGCGCTGGGTGTAGTCGCTGTCGGCATCGCTGTCGTTGCTCGGCGAAAAGAAGCCCTCTTCGATCAGCCCGTGCAGCCCGTCAAAATCCTGAACCGCATCTTCGGTCCAAAACAAGCACAAGTTGCCGATATCGCTGTTCCAGCTCTCGCACTCGGTCGCGACAAAGTTGGCAGAGAATTCGAGCGTGCTGTCGATGGTGCCGCGTGTCAGCGTCAGGATCAACGAAATCTGGTCGGCTTTTTGGCTCCCACAGTCGATCTGCGCCTGGGTGTCCAGATCGCCCTCGTCGTCAAATTCGACAGCCAGGGTTTTCGACACCACGCGAAACGCGGCGTGGCGGATTCTGGGCAGTCTCTCGTACCAACTATAGCCGGCAAAATGCGATTCCATCTCGTAAAGGCGATCGTGCAATTCCTCGCCCTGCAGCGCTCGCTCGATACAATGATCCGCCAGCGGCGATTGTTGCGACATCAAGACGGCGTTGGCAGGGATTTCCCGCATGGGCTTGTAATTGTCGCCGTCGGAAGCCGCTTTGCGGGGAACCCAGGGATAGAGAACGGGGCGTGCTTCGGGCAGGGTAACGCCGAGCAATTCCGCCTCGAGCCAGTCAGCATGTCCCAGGCTGTGTCCGTCAAAATTGGCGATCGCTTCATAGATGGCGATCTTGCATGCGGTTGTGAGCTCGCCATAAGCTTCGTTGCGAACCACCTCCTTGCGTGCGGGAAGGACGAACTGGATATCGGCCGCGGGGCCCATATCGACATATGCATAGAAGGTCGGCCCCTGGGCCATCGAGACCATCGGCAGATCCTTGCCTGCGATCTGAAGCCCGTGAAAGTTCATCCGGTCGCGATATTCGTTGCCTTTCACCACCCCGATCGAGCAGCCCATCCAGGGTTTGACGTGGATCGCACCGCTGAGGAATTCCAGCCTTTCGATCTCGCAACCATCCATGTTGACGGTCAGTGGCAGATAACGCGCGGCGCGTTTGACGATCTCCTCAACCTGCCGCGCTTCCTGATCGCGCAAGGGAATGCAGATGACAGTGCCGTAGGCCATCGCAACATTGCTGATCGCGACCGTGTTTCCGCCGGTCCAATCCTGGCCCTCGATCGTCGCTTGCCAACCGGTTTTCATGTCAGCTGTGCGCGAGCTGATCGACACTTCACGGCCAGCCAATGCGAAGAAACCCATGCCCGCTGGGTCTTCACGGGAAAGCGTTTCCTGATCCCAGCCGCTGGCACCGAGCGTCAGGATCACCTGCGGATCGTGGATACCCTTGCCGTTGTCGCGGATGAGTATTGCTTCGGTGCCCTGCATACTGACGGAGATTGTGGTGGCGCCGCCGCGACGCGCGTTCTGGAAGAGTTCCGGCACAATATCGGTGAGCGCCTGGTTGAACAGCCGCGAGACTTTCTCAATGGTCTTCTCGCTTACGGTGGCGCGGATGGTGGCAATCATGTCTTTCATCTCCTGTTTAAGAACATGCTATTTCCCACCCCACTTTCTCTCTCTGGTGCCGCGCTAGAAAATAAGAACACCGACGGACGGATGCTCAGTTGCTGGGATCGGCACAAGGATGATTGCGGCATCCTCGATGTGATGTGGAGGCCGGCAGCCGTTACCGATCAGGCATCGCCGGTCGCCCCTACGGTTTGGATTTGAGGATAGAGGCCCGAAGTGGGCGATACGCGGCACGCGATCGAGCGGAACGATGAAACGATCGCGGCCACCGGGAGCCATTCTTGATTCAACTCGACGCCAACCGGACTAATCACCCTGATGTGATCGCCCTGTCGTATCAGCACGGCGAGGCGATCCGATCGCCATCACCGGCACAGCCGTTGGCTCTGGCAAATACAACGCACGATTCCACCCGCCACTTCCGATATTCACTCAGCGATGATCCGGGTGAAACACCGACGTGAGCCGCCCCCATCCCCGCTTTGATGTCGAATGCGAGAAGGGGAAGCCACCGGATTTTACGGCGCTCCCCGTTGTCTGGCCTGATGTTCATGGTATGAGCGTGGTATGTCTGATTTATGTACCATTTGGAAATGATCTATGGGCCATATGGCCGATCTTCTGAAAGTCGATCTCGAATTTTCGTTCGAGGAAGCGTTGTGCAATCCGAAGCTGAATTCGTCAAAGCGTGTGCTGGCGGGCCTATGCATCGGCGTGGATGAAGAAGACGCTTTTGCGGCCGTGAATGAACTGCACGCGGCGGTGGTTGCTGCTGCCGAGGCGGGCACTGCCCGGGCGGAGCGGCTCATGGAGGTTTTGTCGAACCGCGCCTGTGACGATTTCCAGCGCGCACTTTACTATGCGCTCGCGGGACGAGGCATCGACAATATGGTGAGCAGCCTGCGCTGGCTGCGCGAGATCTTGAGGATCAGACGCAGAGCGTCATCTTGGGCGCGGATTAGCGATGTGCCGATGGTTCGCGAGGCCAACCCTTATGTGTCGGATCGGCCCGATGGCCCTGTCCCGACGTTTGATCCGGATATTCAATTCGGTCCGTCGTGGGATCAGGCGCTCTCTAAGAGATGACCGACGCAGCGATTACTGTCAGTGGACGTCGGTTGATGGCAGTGACAGGAACGTTCAAGACCGCCCGGGTTTTAACTGAAAACAGGGGTAACCGGCGGTCCGTTCAGCTAGCCGGTTAACTTTCGAAGGCCCATTTGCAAATGCTGGCGGGCACTTGATCGCGGCGCGAACACCGATCCGTACTTGGGCAGGATAGGCGGCGCGCCGTTGTCGCGCGCGAGACGTCTGAATGCGGTGAACGCCCCGGCGCCTGGCACCGATCGGGATAATGGAGATAGAGAGGTATCAGCGACGGCGCCCAGACCTCAATTAGCGCCACCAAGCGACAGGTGGCGCCGCCTTCCAGAAATCCGCTTGCCGCCTGATGGCCAAGGGTGAAGATGGACACATGACCGATTTTGCACCCCATTCCGTTCCATGACCCAAAAGGTCTGCTGGCAGTGTATCGGCGAGGACATCGTCCGCGCCGAGATCCGGGCGGGGCAACCGCGCCGCACTTGCAGCTATTGCGGAATACGCCGCCAGGCGATCCTCATCGAAGATCTCGCTCGCCGGGTGGATCCGGTATTCCAGAACATCGTCGGCGAGGCCGAGGCCGGGTTCGTGGTGCGCGACGGCAATCCCGACTGGGCGCCCGATGGCGAGTATCCCAGCCAGATCATGACCGAGATGCTCGAGGCGGACACCGACGAGATCGGGCGCGACCTCGTCTCGAATCTGGCGCGCCACTATCGTTTCGACGTCAACGACGGCGGCTTCGACTATTATGACGACACGTCAGACCGCTATACGATTCTCGATGCTGAGGACGACTGGTTCGGGCGTGGCTGGGAGAATTTCTGCGACGAGCTGAAACATCAACGACGCTTCTTCCTCGACCAGAGCTCCCATGTCCTCGACGAGATTTTCGGACCAATTCTAAGGGAAGAATGGCCACCTGGAAGCGCAATTCGGACAATCGGACCGCATAGCGACCATTCGCATATCTTTCGCGCCCGCCCAGCAAATGGTCGTGGTGAGCAGCAGAAGATCTATAGCCAGCGCAAACGCCAGCTCGGTGCGCCACCTCCCGGCATTGCTGGCTCGGGCCGCATGAACGCCGCCGGGATTAGCGTCTTTTACGGCTCGTTCGACCTCGACACTTGCGTAGCCGAACTGCGCACGCCGGTCGGCGGATTAGCCATTGTCGGCCGGTTCGAGATCCTTCGCCCACTACGCGTGCTCGACTTGACCCGGCTCGAAGCCGATCCTGAACGGTTGAGCTACTTCAATCAGCACTATGCCGAACGCATGGCTTATGCGGCGTTCATGCGTGGATTCCATGCCGAGATCAGGCGCGCGGTTATTCCTGGACGAGAGACGCTCGACTATCTGCCGACCCAAGTGATCGCAGAATATCTTTGGTCGAAAGCCGAGCCACCAATCGACGGAGTCGTGTTCGGCTCAGCGCAAATCGTCGATTCCGCCAATAATATCGTACTGTTCCCGCACGCCGCATCGGTCGAGGGTGCCGAAGATGAGGTCGAACGAAAAATTCGTTATTTTCACTATCGTCCCGGTCGTAACGACGAGGACGCCAATGAAGATGATCGGCGCAATCGGGATGTGGTCACCTTTGAGCCTCCGGAGGCCGCGCCACACGCCGAGCCCCAGGACGAAGACGATTGGCTCGCCGGACTGATGGCGCCGATTCCCCCGGCAGAGTCGGAAGGACCAGCGCTTCGGCTCGGTGACGATGACGTCTGGCGCATCCGCGTCGATGGCATCCGTTATCAAACCCACCCGATTCAAACCGAGTTTGGCGACTGGGAAGACCATGGGTTCTAACCGCCAACGCGATTTGCGGTGCGCGTTAGCCAGATCGCGTAGGCGATACGCCACGCAGGAAAGGTCGATCACTGCCTTGGCAAGGGCCTGATCACATGTGCGCGATCCACGTCGACACTTCGTCATAGCTGCGCGCGACCGCTGTCGCCCCCGCTTCGATCAGCGTACCAGCATGATCTGAGCCAACATGGGTTCCGGCGAGCAACCCTATTACTGGCATACCCGCCGCAACAGCGGCGGTCACACCTCCAACACTGTCCTCAATGACAAGCGCCTCGGATGGTCGGCAGTTCAGCATCGCTGCCGCGTAAAGGAATAGGTCGGGAAAAGGCTTGCCGCGCGCGACATCGTCGACGCTGTAGATATGCCCTTCGAACCAGGCACGGAGACCCAGGCGAGCGAGGCTCGCGTCGAGCCGCGCGTGCGAACTCGACGAAGCGATGCAACGGAGACGGTCGCGATGCGCCTTGAGAAACGCTTCAACCCCAGAGACTGGCTCCAGCCGTTCGGCGAACCCGGCCAAAGTTCGCAATTGCAGCTGTTCAGCAAAATCGGCTGGCACGGCCCCGCCCAGTTGGGCGATCGATGCAGCGACGTCAGTGACGCGCTTGCCCATAAACCTGGTAAGCCCTTGATCGCCCGACATCGGTGCTCCGAGTTCGGTCGCATATGCTGCGGCGATTGCGCAGGCGAGCGTCTCGCTGTCGGCGACGACACCATCGAAATCAAAAATCAGCGCTCGGGGTTTCATGAAGATCCTCTTGTCGGAGAGCGCACGTTATGGTTTGTCCTTCGACTTGACCAGTATTCTTGGTACGAACCTGGCCATTGGGAGGTCGATATGGCTAAGGGTGGCGATGCGATCAGTCGTGATGCGCAGCCTGCTTTCGTTAAGCCGGGACGCAAGCATCGTTCAAAAACTAACTTGCCCCAGCCGACCGACGCCCCGGCCATTTCGCCGATACCAGCCATTGCCACCGGGGATCCTGACGCTGCGGAGGCTAGTCCTCGGCGAACCCAGCCCCGAATACCGCCTCAGCCGTGGTGGAAATGGTGGGTCGAACGTCCCGTGCCGGAGGTTCAGGCGCCTTTTAAGCTGTCTCACGTGGGCGCCGACTATGCCAACCGTCTCCAGTTGTTCAACGCGATCGCCGAGCAGATCTGGCGCGAGCAGCAACTTGTCTCGACGCGCATGCGATGGAACTTCACCTTTCAGGGGTTTCTTGCCGGCATTTATGTGTTTGCTAGTTCGAACCTCGACGATCTACCGCGCTTTCTCATCCAGCTGGTGCTGAGTTCCGTCGGGTTCGCCGTCACGGTACTCAGTTTGTTCGGCGTGCGCGCCGCACAGCGGCAGTCAACCCGGCTCAAGGAACATTGGCTGGTCGAGTTTCACCCGGATCCGCCGCATGACCCGGGTGACTGCAACATACAGGGCGGCGCATTCCCGCAACCTTTCTCATCGAGCAGCGGCTCGATCTCCGGCCGCTCATCGTCGATCGGGGTGTGCTACGCCCTCATGGTTATGTGGGTGGCGATGTTAGGGATCACGTGCTGGATGAAGGCCCATCCGCCGGTCAGCGCAGCAAGCGATTATTCGTGCCAGCTCAAACCCGCGCCCAATGCCAGCGGTGAATTAACCATCACTTGCAAGAATCGCGGCAGCCCGGTTGATTCCGCGCCCACTAGCGGCACCACTTCGCCAACGTCAGCTGCAACCCCGTCGGTTCCACGAAAGCCACCCCCCACAAAGCCTGTCACTTCTTCCCCCGCTGGAGCCGGCGCGCACTGATTGAAGGGGACGCAGCATTTATAGGCGCGTGCCGGCACTGGCGGACGTTCATTCGCAGCAAAAATGAAAACATGGCCCTTAACAAGTTAGGCAGCTAATTCGGTTCGTAATGCCGGTGAGAGCGAGGTTTTGGCTTATTCGCACTATGACACTTTTGATGTTGCGAAGCGACGTGACCGGCAAGGCGTGACGTCGAAATGGCTCAGACTCCGCCAATATGCTATGGCGTTGCCCCAGTTCCACCGCTGGCCATAGATCTTGATCGTCACCAGAACGCTTTCGAGACTGAACTCTTCAAGAGTGCCTGGACGGGACCTGACCTTTATCTTCGGCGCGCAATCGTGGGGTGCGAGCTGCTTTCCGATTTCGATCAAGGTCATTTTGGCTTCGCGACGAAAGTTGAGAATGCCCCTGCCACTGTCCGCAGCTCCGCTTTGAACGATCTGGATTAACGCGGGGTTGCGTGCGATCGCGGCGAGGCGCTTTTTGCATGACGAGCGAAGCAACGACATCGGCTGGCGGCTCACCGCAAAGCCGGGACTTATGGGCTCGAAGAAGCCCGACGGCAGGATCAGTCCCTGGGTCAAAGCCAGCAAGGCAGGCATCGTCGATCGCGTCAGCAATGGCGCGATCGACCGTGGCGAGGCTCAAAGCCTCGGGGAAGAGTGCTCGACGTTATCGGAAATCGAGATCGTAAGGCGCTTTGCGTCTCCAAATTGGTTGACGGTTCTCCCCTCCCCCTCTTCTTTACGCAGCTTGCGCCAGACCCTCGCCAAAGCTGGTTTTGCATGTCGAATGGACGCGATCTGCGGCTGCCTGGGCAAAACGCGCAGCCGTAAAAATTGCCTTCGGATCATTTTTCAGGTGACCCAACCACGACGCAATATATTGCGCGTGATCCAGTCGCGGTCCAAAAGAGAGCCCAAGATCGGCCATGAGATAGCTTGCTCCAAGTTCGGCAATCAATTCCTCGAGCGCGCGCGCACTCCGATCTTTGTGGTAATCTCGTAGAGAAGCCCGGTCTTCACGAGTTTTGTGTCCCGTTTCGTGAATTATTTCATGACTTATTGTTGCAAGCATCGCGCCTGTGTCTGTGAATAATTCCGGTTTTGGAGAAAAAATCTCGTCGATGTCATTACGGTAGTATGCGTCATATAGCCCAAAATTGACCAGCACACCGAAGGCCTTCAGGTATTCAAGCGCTTGCGCCTGGGTGGTGTCAGGGCTGAAAGGTTCTTTGATGGTCTCGGGATCGATGCCATCCACTTGATCCTGGTTGAAAACACAGAAGGTGCGAGCGAACACGCGGACCTTGCCGGTGGCTTCGCTGTCCACCTGGCAATCGGTCGCCGTGTCGGCACGCTTCCAAAGCACGACGTGCGCTCCCTTTTCGCCCTTTCGAACTTGTCCGCCGTGGTCTTTCCACTGCTGAAACGTGCCCCAGGTGCCAGACCCGTACTGATAGCGTTCTGCGACCGCCCACAAAACAAGCCGGTTGATGCCACTATAGCGCCTCCCTGCGGCGCTGGTCGGGCGCATTACCGGGGATCCGGAATGGTGCCAAGGGCAAACAAATTGGTCTCCGCTGGCGCCGTCCTCGATAGCAGCGATGATCTGGTTGGTGATGTTGGTGTAAAGGTCCGGCTTGGCAGTCATGGGAGTTTACCTTTCGGGTTTCAAATTCTCGCAAGCCCCCTGCCCCGCTCGCCTTTCGCGTTCCTGTTGCGCACAGAAAGACGGGCCGGAGCATTGGCCCAGCCCGCAAGTTTCAGGAGACGTTGGTTGGTCGTTTAGACGACCAGTTCTTCGACGTTAGCCTCGAACGGTTCCGCCGGAAAATCGTCAGCCGAAAGCATTTCGCCTTCTGCATCGCCGTTCACCGGGAATGCGTCGTCGGACAGGCCATCATCATCTTCGCCCGCCGCATTGAGGCCATTCTCGTTGATATCGAGGTCAGAGCGGTAAGCCATGATGCTTGGCACCCACAGCAGCGCACGCTCCTTGACCTCGGGATCGACCAGCGCGTTGCCTGCGCAGATCCGTTCGAGGGCTTCGGCCAGTTCGAGCTTCTTGGCGTTGGCATACCGGGCCTTGAGTTCCGGTCCGCCGAGTTGCTCGAGCAGATTGAGCATGGCGGGCTTCTTGATGCTGCCGAAGTAGTTTTCGGCAGTTGGGCGCCATTGGTCGGGGCTGCGAATATCGAGCCGGTGGGCGATCTCGTTATGCTGGCTGTAGATATCCTGGCTATAGCTCCGCTTGGCGCGCAGGTGCGTGGCGACGATGAACGCGATCCATGCCGCCTTGTCAGCGTCGGGGAGTTTGGTGAAGGCGTCAAACTTACCCTCGAAGTCTGAGGGCTCCAGCCATTCCCGGTTCAGCGATTGCTCCGCTGCGCTCAGAGCTTCGCGTGCATGGCTCGCCGGAATGACGCCGATGTTCGGCTCGTTCAGGCTGTGGTCGCCGATCGCAAGACCCGTGTCCTTCGTCTCTGCGACCAGAGTGAAGATCAGGTAGTCCATGGCAAGCGAAGGATCGCCAAGAAGGTTGGCCGCAAGGAGATCCCGCCTTTCGATGGCCAGGCGGTCGAAGAGACGTTGCGAGATGCTCGAACCGTCCGGCGCTTCGGCTTCCGGCGCAGGCTTGGGCACAATCTGGCCGCCGCGGCTTACCGGCGCGTTCGGCTTTTCGGCCAGCGATACGCCGCCATCCTCGGTGTGCAGGAAGGCAAGCGGCTCGACGCAGTAGTAGTTGGCATCGCGCTTTGCTTCACCGTCCTTGCTGAGGTGAACGATGATCGTCATCTTGGACATTGTCTCGGGGTCGAGGTCGATCGGCTGATTTTCGAGGACATTCAACTGCTCGATCAGCGCGTCGTTGGCGGCATCCAGCGTCTCGAACTGGTCTTCGCTCAGCGTTTCGTCCTCCTCGAGCCGCACCTGCGTTGCTGAAATGATCTCACGCAGTCCATTCGCTTCGATCTCTTCCTCAGCGGTCAGGGCCCGGTTCGGGATGAAAACACGATGAAGGTCGCGCGATGTACTCCAGATGTCCTGAGCGCACGCGGTGATGACGTTTCCGATGCCTGTTTCCGCCTGAAGCAGAGCGCCGGCCGCTTCGATCTTGGCTTGGCCAAGCTTCTCGGCGATTTCGGGGTCAATCCATGTTTCGGTGCTGTTGTCGGTGAACAGGTCGCGCTCGATCCGGCCGCCGGCCGCGAGGTAGGCATCTTCGGTCACGAACAGCGCCAGCGTGCTGGTGCCGTTGATCGACGTTTCCGCGATGGCCCGCCGAATGGTATTGGTCCCGCCGTAGCCGCCGTCGTGATGCCGCTCGTACACGGCAATCTGTCGATTCTGGTTCGAGGTGGAGGCATAGGCTTTCGCCAAATCGAGCGTGATCTCGTCGGCTTCGAGCGCGGCCAGGATCGTGGGGTGAAGGCTCGAGAGGCGCAGGCGCCCTTCGATGAACCGGACCGTCACGCCAAAGCGCTTCGAGATGTTTTCGACTTCCATCCCGTCGTCCGCCATCTTCTTGAAAGCGCGAAACTGATCGACCGGAGACATCGCCTGGCGCTGGAAATTTTCGGTCAGCGAGACTTCGGTGAGATTGTCCGTCTTGGCATTCTTGACCAAGCAGTTGACCTCTGTGTCGGCGGTGTAACGGCCTTGTTCGACCAGGCGCTTAAGCGCGCGCAACCGGCGTCCGCCGGCGGTGACCTCGAACTGGCCGCGCTTGCCGGGTACCACGACGAGGTTCTGCAGAAGGCCGTGCGCGAAGATGTCGTCGGCAAGCTGATCGATATCACGCTCGGTGTGGCTCTTGCGAACGTTGGCTTCCGACAGTTGCAGCTTCGCAATGGAAATGGGCTTGAACATGGTTCTTCTCCTGAATGCCCTTTAGCTTTTCGCCAGGACACTCCCCTTCCCCCACCTTTTCTTTGCGCGAAGGTTCGCCCCCGGGGCGCACTCTCAAGCTGGGCGTTTACCGCGCACAAACAGAAAGCACCTCACCATGTGACGGTGGAATCTGGATGTTTCGCCGCGCGCCGCGCATAGTCGGTGCGAGTGTCAGCTCCCGATTGCGTCCTGCTGATAAGCGCCAACATGGGCGACCGTCTCCAAGTCCAGCCAGCCGGCCATGCGGTGCAGCTCTTCGTCCAGCAGTTTGTCTGTGTTTGGCGGGGCGCCAGGCTCATAATGGCGGGACTGCACCAGCAACCGTCGGTTCGCACGATCAACCTTCAAGTCAACGCGAGCAACGATCTGGTCCCCGACGAGCAGCGGCAAAACGTAATAGCCATGGACGCGCATTTCAGCAGGGACATAAATCTCGATGCGGTACCGGAACCCGAACAATCGCTCGGTCCGGTCACGCGCCCAGATCAGAGGGTCGAACGGTGCAAGCAACGCCTGCGCCTCGATCCGGCGGGGTCGCCGTGCGGCCGGATCAAGATAGGCCGGCTGCTTCCAACCCTCGACATGAACCTGCGTGAGCGCGCCCTGTTCAACGAGCTGGTCAATGGCGGCGCGCGTCTCCGCAACGCCAAGCCGGAAATAGTCGCGCAAATCGGACGCGGTCGCGATGCCCAGCGCCTGGGCCGACCGCAAAACCAGTGCGCGGAATGCCTCGCCGTCGGTCGGGGTTGGTAATTCAAGTATCGCGCGCGGGAGCACACGCTCGGGCAAATCGTAGACGCGTTCAAAGCTGTTGCGACGCGTCTTTGTGGTCACGTGGCCAGCCCAGAACAGCCATTCCAACATTTGTTTGCTGTCGCCCCATTCCCACCAACCGGGGCGACTGCGACCACCTTCGCAGTCGGATGCGGAAAGCGGACCTTGCTCTCGAATGCGCTTGAGCAGCGCTTCGGCCTCGCCGCGTCGTTCGCCCGCAAAGACGCGCAGGCCCGACCAACCCGCGTCACCACGATCGGCCCTCGCCATCCTCCATCGCAGCAGCGGTTGCAGTTCGAGCGGAAGAAGCGAGGCTTCGTGCGCCCAGTATTCGAACAACCTGCGGTCTGGCTTGGGGCCCCAAGCCGCATCGTCGATCAGCGTGCGCGGATATGCGCCAAGCCGGGAGAAAGGAGGAAGATAATGTGCGCGCGAAAGCACGTTGACACTGTCGATCTGGAACAGTTGCAGCTTTGCCAGCGTCCGGCGCAAATGACCCTGATCGGCAATGGCGGGGTGCGGTTTGCCGAACCCTTGCGCGGCAAGAGCAATTCGTCGGGCCATTGACAGGCTTAGCACTGGCGTACTCATATTTGGCGGTGCCGGTTGAGATGACCAATTGCGCGGAAAAGCATTGGGCCTACACCTCTCAATTGTGCAGCCACGGTGCCGCAGGTTGGCTGCACGATATGCAGGATGGCCGCCGCATGGAAGACGAATACCGGTTCGGCCACCTGGCCCCGCAAGCCCCACTCCATGAGATAACCAGAAGCGAGATTAGTCGGCGTGGATTTTCGCGGTCATAAGCGCTAGCCACGCAATTCCAGAAACCAAGGATGTGGAACAGATGAATAATAGCGACCTCGCCGATGCGATTTCTGCCGCGCATGGGCTGACCAAGGCCGATGCGCGCAAGGTCGTCGATGCCGTATTTGCCGAGATAGCTGCAGCAGCGACCAAGGGTGATGAGATTGCGTTGAATGGCTTCGGAAAATTCAAGGTGAAGGCAACCGAGGCCCGTGAAGGCCGCAACCCCTCGACCGGGGCGACCATACAAATTGCAGCATCGAAGAAGCTCACGTTCGTACCCGCCAAGGCGGTGAAAGACAAGCTGAACGGTTGATTTAGCAGCTGGCGCCCTGCCAGATGGCAGGGCGTTGCTCTTTGCTTATCGACAGGCCCGAGGCTGTCGTTAGCGGCGCTCCCTCAAATCAAGAGTTCGCTCAGGATCGATTTGGCATGGGCTTCAGGGAGAAATATCCTCGTTTTATAGGCGATGATCTCCGTAAACGCCCCGAGCGACTTGAGCCACGCGCGGTATGATGACGGTGCGCCGACGAGTTCAAAGCGGGTCTCGCCATTGACCATGCTGCGCCGCAGGGTCGCTGCAAATGGCGACTTGATTTCGATGGTCCTGCCCTGCCCGAGCGCCTCAATAACAGCCGTAGGCGAAAGCTTGACCTCCGCCGTGATGTCGAACTTTGCCAAAACTTTCGCCACGTCCTCGGCCTGGACGATGCGCCCGAGCCAGGATTTACCGTTGGCCTTGTCGACAATGCGGTTGACCGCAAGATAGTCGGCAGGGAGTTTGTCCCAGATCGGCAGGAGCAGACCGGTCGCAAGATAGCCGGTATGGTGATCGATGCGTTCCGCCGCTTCCTGAAACTCGTCCTCCCAGGCCGCTTTGAAGGTGGGCTGGGATACCCGCCGCCACGCCGATTCCTCGTAATCGAGTTCAGTCAGGTATTCGTTCCGGGTTGGTCGGATCAGGCACACCCGGCGAATGGTCTCGCCTTCCCCCGTCATAATGCTCTGGGCGCGCGTGCAGACGGCAGCGCGGCCAGATTTGTGATTGACCGCGTATTCTGCCCGCAAGTCCCAGTCGGCCCGGTTGAGCGCGTCTTCGATTGTGCGCGGACGAGCACGCATTTCATAGTCGATCGTGAGCAGGTGCGAGGTTGCGCCCGAATGCGGATCGACGCGCAGCACGATGTCATTCGTAACCTGGGCGTTTTCGACAGGAATGCTTTCAACGCCGACGTCGAGTTTGCCGGCGCGCCGGGCAGCATCGACGCGGCCCTCGATCAGCCCGAGGAATTCATCGAAGATCGTGTCCTGCAACTGGATCGGCAGCGCCAGGATGCGGTTGAGGTAGCGCTGGATCGGCGGCAAGTCCTCCACAACGACACCGTCCTTGTCGACGATTTCGAGCGCCGTGCGGCTCTGGAAGTCCTGCAGGTTCGTACTTTTGAGCCGCCCGCTGGCCAGCAACTGATACCAATCGATCAGCGCGGCTTTTGCATATTCCGATTCGAGGTTGTCCGACGGGTCGAAGAGGTTTTGGCCGCCGGTCTGGCGTTGCCCGCGGGTGAGCGCACCAAGGCTGTCGAGGCGCCGGGCAATGGTTGATGTGAAGCGCAGCTCCCCTTTCACATTGGTTGTGACGGGAATGAAGATTGGTGGTTGCGCCTGATGGGTGCGATGAGTCCGACCGAGACCTTGGATAGCGCGATCAGCCCGCCAGCCCGGCTCGACCATGTAGTGCCGGCGCGGCTCCTGGTTGGGTGTCATGAGGCTGGCGTGATAGGATTTGCCGGTGCCGCCGGCGTCGCTGAAGATCAGGATCCGTTTGCGTTTTTCCATGAACGCCAGCGCGTCGGCCTGGCCAGACCGTGCCGAACGCGTTTCAAGCTTTTGACGACCATGCTGGTCAAGCACAAGGCGCTTGGTGCGACCGGTTACCTCGGCAACCGCATAGGTGCCGAAATGGTCGATAATCGCATCGAGCGCAGGTTTGATCGGCGACAACGCGCAGATGTGCTCGATCATTTCGGCGCGGGCCTCGAGGGCTTCCGGGTTGTGAACCGGGTTGCCGTCTTTGTCGTACATTGGACGCGATCGCACCTGTTCGGTATCGTCGAGATAGGTCTCCATCTGGCAGGTGGGAAACGCTCGCTCCAGATAGTCGATAATCGCCTCAAGCGGACTGAGGTCGATTTCCAGCTCTGCCCGCTCTTCGGCGTTCAATTGGTCGAGCCGCCGGTTGAGGATGCTTTCGGCAGTCGACACGAGCTGAATGACCGCCGATTTACTATTGGCGAGATCGTGCTCAATCGCTTTGATCAGCGATGGCAGTTTCATCGAGAGCAAGACCTGGCCGAAGAATCTCTGCTTGGTGCTTTCGAACCTTGAGCGTGCGGCGGACTTTGCGCCAGAGTTCAGGGTCGAACCATTCAATTCGTCCACGACGCCGGTCAGTTTGAGCGCTTCCTCCATGTTCTGATGGATGACTTGCCACGCTGCGCAGTAGCTGTCGAAGGTCTCGACCTGATCTGGCGTCAGGTCGTGCTTGAGGATTTCATATTCGACGCCATCAAAGCTGAGTGCCCGGGCCGAGTACAGACCGGTCGCTTTGAGGTCCCGGGCGACGAGCTCCATGGCCGCGATGCCGCCCTGGCGGATGGAAGCGATGAATGCGTCACGGTCCGCGAACGCCGTTTTGGGTCCCCACAGGCCAAGGCGAACCGCATAGGCCAGGTTTTCGACGGAACTGGCGCCGGTGGCGGAAGCGTAAGCAATACGTGCATCCGGCAAGTGATGCTGCAACAGCACCCCGGCGGTGCCCTGTAGGCTGCCGGCCTTGACGCCACGCGGCCCTTCCCCGCCAGCGACACCACCCATTTCGTGGCTTTCGTCCATCCAGATCACGCCCTCGAAATCGGGCCCGGCCCAATCGATGATCTGCTTGAGCCGACTGCAATCCTGCCGCTGCGACCGAAGTGTTGGATAAGTGACGAAGAGGATACCTTCGGGCAGCGTGATCGGCTCATCGATCCGCCATTGCGAGACCGGCTGCACATCTGCGCCAAGACCTCCGAGATCCTTCCAGTCTCTCATGCAGTCGGTCAGCAATGGTTCGTTCTTGGTGATCCAGATGTGGCGCTTGCGGCCCTTCAGCCAGTTGTCGAGTATAAGTGCGGCGCCTTGCCGACCCTTGCCGGCGCCAGTGCCATCGCCAAGGAAATAACCCATGCGATACGCGCGCCCGTCAGGATCGAGGGTGAGGCCCACCCCTTCCTTGTTCGGTACGAACGTGCCTGGCAAGTAGCGCGACCAGGCGTCGCCGGCGTAAATCATCGTTTCGATTTGGGCGGTTGATAGCGTGCCCCTTTCGAGGAGTGTGTCGTAGATCGTCGGTATATATGAGGGTTTGGGGGCCGGGATCGATCCCATGGCCACCGATTCGACGAGCGCAGTGGGGTGCGGTTTTGCAGCGGCGATCGTGACCCGGCTCGGACGGTATGGGAGATAGATGCCGACCTGATCGGCGATCGGCATGGCCTCGTCGTGAGCGATATAATCGAGCTCGATGATCCTTGCGCTCTGCTGGCGCGCAGGCGGTATCAGTGGTGCTGCCGGGCGGCTCGCCTTGAGATTGCCCAGGAGGCATGGGCTTTTCACGGCAGGTTGCGGGACGTCGCGTGTTTCGCTCACGGCGACAAGGCGATTCACCGGTTGGATTGTTCTGATCAGATCCTCGACTGTCTTGCCGATTAAAGTCGGCGGGTTGATGTCGCCTGGTGTCTTGTCGATCAAGTAAATGCGCGTAGCGATGCTGGTCCCGTGCTTGGTGAACGCCGCTTCAAGCCGCGCGCAAGTGTGAACGGTCGTGCCTTTGAGGACCGTCTCATAGACCGCGCGCATTCCAGTGCTGGCGGAGAACCAATCCGGCATGATCGCGACCAGTCGTCCGTTTGGAGCAAGTCGGCGAACGGCAGCTTGCAGATGCCGGGCTGCGGCAGTTTGATCGGCGCCGCGCCCTGCGGTCCGCGAAAACGGCGGGTTCATCAAAATGAGCGTCGGACGGGTGAGGTGCGCATGCGAGACATGGATCAACGCGCCGTCAAACTCGGTGATGCTTGCTTCATGAAACAGTTCGCACAGGTTCGCGCGGCGCCGCGTATCGATCTCGTTGAGGTAGAGCTCCCTGACTTTCTTAAGACCTGCGATCAGCAGGCCATTGCCCGCTGAGGGTTCGAGAACGACGTCTGCCTCCATCGGCTTGGCCAGCCACTGTGCAAGGGCCGCCAGACCGATCGGTGTCGAGAATTGCTGGAGCTCGATCTGATCCTCAGCACGCACGGTTTGTGTCGGCAGAATGCGTTCAAGCCTGACAGCTTCGAGGACCGCATCCTGACCTGTTGGGGGCGCACTGGCCCTCTGGTGGGCGCTGAGCGCGCATTCCAGCAATTCGAAGCTGTCGCGCTGGGTCCATTTGCCCGACGCGTTGGTTGCGCCATGGATGGCTTCCATCGCGGCGTTCAGATCCTTGCGATCGATAGGGCCTTGCGCAATCTTGCCCGCGAGATTGCGGATAGCTTCGCTCTTGGTCACTTGGGCGATAAGAAACAGGTCGGTCATGGTGCCTCCAACTTTGCCGGTCATCCCGGTTCAAAGGCCCCTTCCCTCTCCTCTTTATGCGCGCGGGCTTTCGCCCGGGCAGCCTATCGCGCGCAGCCCCAGTCGGCCGCCGGTGCCGGGTTCATACGTTCCACCGCAAAGCCCAATTCGTTGTATAATGCCGCTGCGTGGCTTGCTGCCTTTTCGCCCTCTGCATCGTTGTCCTCGGCGATGATCACGCGTTTGATGTGATCGGGGATTCTGACCAGTCCCAAGCGCGACGCGCCAAGGCTCGACCAGCACGCAATCCCATTGATCTCTTCAAAGCGCGCTGCGTCTTCAAAGCCTTCGGCGATGGCCAGCGTGTCGCCGCTGGGCCGCGACCCTTTCCATGCGCCAACCCCCGGTGTTCCCAGCATGACCTTGGTTTCATAGCGATTGCCGCCGTCGAGGAGAAAAACGCGCTGGATGGCGACGAGGTGGTGGTCCTGCCTGACGCCGACGAGAAGGGCTGGCTTGAAGAGGGTGTGCGGCGCTTTGCCATGTGGGCACCGTTCGTGAAACCGCAGGTCATCGCCAACCCTCTGGATGTTTCTGGCATCGAGGTAGGTTTGCGCGGGAGTGTCCCGGACGCCGATGCTTTCTCTCCAAAGCTTGTGGATGTGGCCTTTCGACTGGCGGCGAGGTCCTTCGTCCTTGTAGTTGTGATAAGTGCCAGGCTGCAGGAGCCGCAATTGCGCCAGGATGTCGCCTGGATCGCACCCGGCAAAGCAGTGCACAATGATTGCGCGATCGCCCTGTCGGATCGACAAGCTTGGCGTTTGATCCTGGTGCACCGGGCACCGGCACATGGCCACCCGGCCGTCGAAGCGCCCTTTGAGAGCAGCGACGATGCCCAGCATTTCCTGGCTCGGGGCGTTAGCGGTCAGCGTCATCATTCACTCCTTCAGCCCCATCCCCTCCCCCTCCGCTTTGGTCGCGCACTTGGGCGCGCGCGAGCCAGTTTGCGGGATCAGCGAGGATATATGCGTGCCGCTTTTGCGCCCTCCCCGCTTTCATCGCGTTCCGTCCCATGCAGATGTTTCCACGCCCGGTATCTGCTTGTCCTTGAGGAACTTGCGCACATCGCCGACCAGAACGTACTGGCTGTCGGGCTGCCGGATAATCGCGTTCGAACGTCGCTCGAATTGCCGGAGCAAGGCAGCGCCTTCGAGTGGATCGCCGTCACCAAAGATGAATGCATACGCGGCATTGATCCGCATGTGCGCGCTACCTGGCGCCTGGTTCAGTTCCTCTATGGTAGCCGGTTCGACCGTTTGGGCGCCGTGGTCCATTTCGCTCAGGGAAATATCGAGAGATAGATCCCGGATCGTATCCTGCGCTGCATTGGCGCCCTGCACGGCTTGAACCGGGCTCAGCGCCTCTCTCTTACGGTCTCCGACGACGGTCCGGATATCTTCAATGTTCACCATCACCTGGTTATGTTCGCCCCAGTGTGCGGTGAATTCGCCGCGGGCGAGCCTGTTCATCAGGTCGGACACTGGCTCAGGCTGCCGGGGAACGACCAGGCCTCCAATGAACGTCTTTCTCAGGGTGACTTCATGAGTAAGCCCAGCAAAAATCGCGCTCGCGGCGCTCATGATAGCGAAGCCGATGGTGAGTGTTGTCGCGCCGTGCGCTGCACCGGTGAATGCGCTGATTGCAGCTGATGCCAGCGCCAACACGGCGCAGATTCGTGAAGTTCGCCGGCTCACGAAAAATATGCGAGCTGTTTTCACAACAGCCTCGTCCAATTCCAGGTAGGCAGCTTCCGGATTGTCCGGGTTCATGACCATCGCGCCGGCTTCGCGCAACGTGATGTATTCGAGTTTGGTCCTCTGCGCCGATTTCGAACGGACATCAGGCGTTCTTTTCAGATCGTTATCCTTCAACGTCCGGACTTTCAGGAATAAGCGAGCTTATATTCGCTTGGCGTTGTTCAGATGGTTCAACAGAAGTGTTGCTTGTCGCGCACCTTGCCCCTTTGGCACAAAATGCGATGTCCGCCGCGAACTGACGGCTGACATCGGCCAGGATGGAGCTCACGTACGCAGTCGTCTCACGAATGTGTGGAACCCTCCCGGTCCCGCGAACCCGCCCTGCCCCGGCATTGTAAGCAGCAAGGGCGAGGTCATACCGGACGAATTCAGTCAGATGCCTTTTCAGGACCCGGGCCCCTCCCCTCATGTTGTCCTCGATGTCCCAGGGTTTAGTCACGCCCACTGTCCTCGCGGTGCCCGGCATCAGTTGAGCGATGCCGATCGCGCCCTTGGGGCTCAGGGCATAAGGATTGTAGCCGCTCTCCTGGGTCAAAAGCGCGTCGAACAGATTGACCGGGACGCCCGCCTCGCAAGCGATCTCGACCATGAGCGCGAAATAGTGCGATCGGCGCACTTCGACTTCTGCTTTGAGGCCCTTGGGTCGATAAACCGTGCGCGAACATCCAGAGGGGCTTTCCTCGCCGTGGAACGCCAAAGAAAGCCGGGAAGGTCCAATTGCTGGTCCCGGAGGTTGAAAATACTTTAGGCGGGTGCGAGCCCTCTGCCTTCCCGGTGTTTCCATCCAGGCTGGCACAGACATGTGTGTGGGACGGACAGCGCCTGACGCTGGCGTGCGATCTACAGGAGCCCGCGCAGAACCAATCTGGGAAAAGTCCTGTGCCAGCGCGTCGGAGGTATCGGTGGTCGAACCGGTTGCAACGGTCTTTGAGGAAGCCCTCTGAACAGGGCGCGCAGAAAGAACAAAATCGGGCTTGGGGCTCTGATCGAATGTTTCGAGCGAAACAGAACGAGCAGACGCTGATGCGCACGCACCAACGCCGACAAGAGCGGCAAACCAAAATCTATGAGACATCCCGAGCTCTCAACTAGCTCGGTCAATCTTCCTATCGCGGCCCCTCGCTAGACGAGCGCATTCCAATATTCAACCAGCGATAACAGCTGGCCTCGGCGCTCGGCCTTCCCGGGCGCGACGCCACCGCGGCCATCGGGAGCTCTCCTACGACGATTGACGTAAGCGCAACCGAAACACCGCCCTTCGCACTTGCAATATAATCAGCGGTGATCCATCTGAGAGTTGCCTTTCAGGCATCCTCTCCCAAACTTTCCAATGGCTGGCTTTAGGGCCGGCCATTTTTTTGCGCTGCACGTTCGCGTCCCAGGGACGTGGTCTACGCAAGAAGTCGGCATTGCGCGAGAGATGCACCCAATTCCGCCAAATGCGACAGTTCAGTTCTCGCCAAAATGGGGGGAACTCTGTAAGAACGTGTCTTCCCAAGACACCGAGACACATCTTCTATGGCTGACGAAACATTGCTCACGCTCGCATCCGACATCGTTTCGGCCCATGTGAGCAATAATTCAGTTGCAATCAGCGAACTCCCTACCCTCATCCAGTCGGTTTACGCATCCCTTTCCAAGCTGGGCGAAGCTCAGGCACTGGTTCAAGAAAAGCGCGAGCCCGCCGTCTCGATCCGGTCGTCAGTAAAGCCCGATGCCGTCACGTGCCTGGAATGCGGCGCCAAGTTCAAGATCCTGAAGCGGCACCTTTCAACCGATCATAATCTGACGACTGACGAATACCGCGCACGGTGGAACTTGCCGACAAGCTATCCACTTGTTGCCCCGGTCTATGCCGCCAAGCGCAAGGAACTCGCGCTAAAGATCGGCCTCGGGCGCAAACCAGCGCCAATGGCAGCAGCGCCTGAGTCCGCGCCAGCGGCGGTCAAAGCGAAGACGCCACGGCGCAAGAAATTGGTTCCGGTTTTTGGCTAGGCAACCACGTTCAGAAACGCCTTACTCATAGGCACAATCCAGAAAATTATGCTGCCGGGCGGCCGATCCATTCGACCTGAAGCCGCTCAGGCCCAGTAAGATTGCCTTCAACAATCACCGACGCACCGTCGAAGATCGCCAGGTTATCCGGCGTGACGAGACGCAAAATACGATCGTCACCGGTCTCCAGCATTGCGCTGTGCCCGGCCATGCGCAGGACCCCCGTCAAACGGCGGTATTGTCCAATGGTGCCGTTGCTCGGCATGTTAGGCGCCCCTCGCCCGCCGAGGGTCTTGCGTCCCCGTAGCGCAACTGGCGCGCGAAGCAGTGTAGAGTGGCTGATCCCAAAGCATGGCGACTCTTTGGCGTTTGCCCGTCTTGTTGGCAATGACCAAAGTAGCTATGATGTGGGCAACCATGTGGTCGCCGCGCCTTTGCAGCAAGTCCGTATGCCGGGCGTGGACGTAAAGTGTTCTGGCCATTTGAACTGATATGCATCTCGGCACGGTTAATCACTACGTTTGGTTTGTCTCGCTCGCCCTAGATCATAGGCAGCCAACCATTTTTCCCGGACGATATTGTAAAATGCTTCAGGCAGCAGGCCATAAGCAATGGTTCCCTGATCTGCGCCCGGTACCGGGCGCAGATCAGGGCCGGGCCAAGTGAAACGATTGGCTTCATCAAGGATGATCCAGGAACGCCCACCATCAAGGCCCAAACGCGCTTTGGTGGCGCGAGGAATTTCAACCGCAAGATCCGGATGACTCGGCGGAGTATGTGTCACAGGCAGGACGGTGATGACATCGCGTCCGTTTTTGCTGCGCAAAGATAGCAGAACCGCACAGGGGCGATCCTTTCGCCCCTCCTCTGCCCCAGCCTTGGCCTCGTGGCTCCAGAGAAAGGAATAGCGGATAACAAGGCCAGGAATCGGCGTCGGAAAGGACATCAATTCAGTTCGGTATTGAACGCTTGCGCTTCGTCAGACGCGCGCGACGCTGCAATCGCGGCCCTATCCTCATCGGTGAAGTCAAAAAGGGTCAGAACCTCGCGATCGCGGCTCTTGAGCCTCTCGTACTCGGCATGTGACAGGAGCACGAGGCTGGGCACCCCGTGATGCGTGATCGTCACCGGCTCTTGCAGTGCCTGACGGCCGAAACGTCCAAAGGACTTTGAAACCTCTGCGGAACTGGCGACATGGGTCATAACAACACTCCTGTCCGTAATTTACGTGAATTCCGGATAATATCAAGGTGTGATTGGTTCACTTCGAAGCGTTACGGTTCCTGGCCACCGATTCCACTCGGTATTCCGCCCTCGCCGATCCGCTGTTGGATTGGTCGCGTCAAGACACCGCCCTCCTCTCACCTCCTCACCCATTGGCGCCGGTAATGTGTTCTTGATACATCGATAGAAATGTTCCTGAAGTTTCGATCATTTAGCCCTTGGCAAAATGAGCATCTACGACGTCTGCAAACGCCCGCTTGAGTTCGTCGGGTTCGATCGCCTTGTCGTTAGGTATCGAAATGGCAAGCGCGCCCCTACCCCGCGGTGGTGACCATATCAGCAGAGTGCGGCCATCGGAATTTGCGACAACATTGTCTTGGCGTGCACGCTTGTCCGCTTGTCCGCGGCCTGCTCGAATAGAAACAAGGCGCTTGATGACATCAATAGGTGGAATCGCGGGTTTGCCGGCCGTACGCAATTCATCCTGAAGCTTCGAGATCACGGCCGCCTCGTCAAGCAGCGCCGCATGAGCCTCCGCTCCTTCTTTGAAGCGTTTGATCAGTGAGTCAGAATTTGTAACAGTGAGTTCGGTTGGCGCCGCGAAGGCATTGAGTATGTGTTGGGGGAGGCGGCCAATGTCTAAGAGGTAGCGTAAATTGCGCGATGACATGCGAAGCCGGTCCGCCATCTCCTGAACATTACCGTTGTAATAGGTGGTGAGTGCGCGTTGATAACTGATTCCACGCTCCCATGCGGAGACGTCTTTGCGGGCGCGGTTTTCAACGTCCGACAATCTGAACGCTTGCTCGTCCTGAATATCTTCGATCTGCACGACATATTCGAAGTCCGGGTAGTTGTTTGCCCGCAGCCAGCTGATTGCAAAATGACGCCGTGAGCCCGCGATGATCTCATAGGGGCGAGCTTCATCATTGGTCCGTCGAACGACCGCGGGAATGCGCTGGCCACCCTCGGAAAGCAGGGCGTCGATCAGATCGCGACAGTTTTCTTCAGTGAGCACCGCATAGTCACGGGCGTTCTCCTCAGACGGCCGGCAGAGGTTCGGATTAATCCGGTGGAGAGCGAGAACGTCCGTTTTCCCCGACAAGAACGATGCGGACCGCACGTGACCTGGGACATTAAGCGGAGACATTGGCGGGGAAGCTTCTCCGTCCAATGCATCGGCCGAGCCTTCAATTTCAGCGCGTTTTTTAGCAATGCGCTCAGCCATTAACGCGCCGCGCGAGGGTTTTGGAGATTGAGACACCGGCAGATCCTTGCATTTCAGTTAGCAGAGTGAAGGCGTTTCACTCGCATGGAAACCTCGGAATGGTTTCTGGATTTAACGGATTATTTTCAAGATGTTATCGAACATTTGAAAGCCTTTCACAGAGCCAAACAATTCCTTGGACAATCATTGCTCAGAGGATGCAGATGGCCATGTTTTGCGGATTTTGCTTTCGATCTCTTTGCCGAGACGATTCAACATAGTGAGGCAGCGATTTCGCACTGAGTGGTTCATGGTGGTGTGCCTGGGGTCGAAAACGCTGCGCATTTCGGAGCTGGCGTGCTCGAACTCTGCGGACAGCGAGATGTGCGATTCAAGCACCATGCGACCAAACACGCCCTCGATCAGGTCGGTATTCGATTTGTGCGTCGCGTTCCGCGCGTCTGCCTTTGCTACCACCATATGGATGAAATTATAGTTCGGGACGATTGCGTCGGGATGCTCGGCCAGCGTCGACATGGTAGTGTGCAGCATCGAGAGAAAGGCCGCAGTTGAGGCGAAGTCGTTCATGGAGGGAGGTGTCGGAATGATAAGCGCGTTCGCAGCGTAAAGAACCGAGAGCGAAATCATCCCGAGCGCTGGAGGCGGGTCGAGAATGATGACGTCATAGTTCGCCTTGATCGGTTCAAGTGCGCGAGCAAGCCGCGTGAAACCTGCGGTCTGGAGTTCACGAAGCGTTGCAGCAATCTCGTACTCCGCATTGTAGAGTTGCAGGTTTGCCGGAATGAGATCGAGATTGTGATAATGGGTTTTGCGGATCACCGTCGAGAGTGGTCGAGGCGTGACTAGTCTAAGCGCAGCATAGAGGGTCTCGTCCTCACCGATATCCACATCAGGAACGTGGCCATAGTTCATAGTTGTCGAGGCTTGGGCATCGGCATCGATCACCAGCACTCGGTATCCACGAATCGCAAGATATTGGGAAAGATGGACGGTCAGCGTGCTTTTCCCGACGCCGCCCTTGAAGTTTTGGCAGGCAATGATTGCTGGTTCGTCACCAGATTTACGCCATGGTCGTGTGCCGAAAACCTCACGCATATGATCGAGATCTTTAAGCGTGTAACGCTGACGCTGGCCGACCTCGGTGCGGGCCTGAGGTGGAAGCCGTCCTTCAGCTTCTGCAAGGCGGATCGCCGATGCGGAGCGCGAGACGAGCGCCGCCGCGTCAGAGATTGTGAATGCAGGCGAGATCAGCGGAGGATTTGAATTTACTTCATCTCGCAGATTCTCGAGTACATCCATGGCCAGTTCGTGTCCGCGCGCGATCTGATCAAGTGTCGAAACCGGGTGAGGGGAGGGGCTGTCGAGCATATTTCGTTCCTGTTGCGGAGATTTCCCTTGGTTAGTAGACCTGTAGGTTTCGAGCAAGATAAATTGCAATTGCTTGCAGGTGATGCGCTGATGAAAGTAAGTTCGCGAGGATGTTTTGATGCCTCCTGTGGCATCACTAGCGCTGCGTAACGCAGACGCTCTGTGGATAACTCGCGCTGATGTGGGTAAGGCCGCGCTGGTAAGGGTATGATTTGGCGCTGACAAAGGTATGAATGGTACGCTGATGAGGGTAAGCCATCTTACCTACTCACGAGTTACCTGCTGCGACCCTATGGGCGCGCGGTGCGCGCCGGAGGTCGTTTTTCAAATTGGATTTCGATTTGGGGGAATTCAGTTCCCAATGATTCGAAAAAGCGCGCCTCGCCAATTTACCCTCATCAGCGCCATACCTCGCACGAATCCCTAAGATAACCGCCGAATATTGGCAGGGGGTTGGCAAGAGCATCATTTCATTGCAGCTTACACCGTAGCGAATCGGTGGGGGTGGCCTGTCCTTGCGCTCTGATGAGGCCTTCATGACGAGCTCGGTTGGGAAATATAGTGCAACACAGCTCAGTCTGCCCTTAGGGGTTCGCATCGTCGATGCGTTGTGCGAAATGCCGATCGACGAAGTTCGGCGGCGAATTGCGGAACCGGGCGCAGAAAGCGCGCTCGAAGTCGTCGCCCAGGCGCTTGGTGGTAGCTCACGCCACGGTTATTCGCACAGCGTAATGTGTGCAGTTAGCCTTCCCGCGCGTCGTCCAAAGGATGAGTCCCAGCCGATCGTCCGTAGGGATGGGAATTATTCGCTTATTATAACGCCCCGCAAACGCTTGGAGCCGTCCGGTGCGAATGGTGAAATGCAAGAAGTTTGCAAGGGCGTACCGTTTGGACCGTTGGCACGGGTCATTCTCTTTTACATTATGTCTGAAGCCGTGCGGAATCGGAGCCGCGAAGTCTTTCTAGGCTCGAGCTTTTCTGAATGGCTGCGCCGTATGGGGATTGAAGCGACACGATCAGGTGGAGAGCGTTCGAGCCGTCGGCTTGTACAGGACCAGATCGATCGTCTGATGAATTGCGAATGGACCTTCCGCTACGATGGACCTGTGTCCCGCAAACGCGAATCCATGAGCGCTGATGAAGGTAAGCTCAGCGCGTTCGTAGTCAACGATATGAGGCTGACGACCAGGTATGCGGGCCTTCAGGGCGCCGAAGGCACGTTTGTTGGCTGTTTTATCCTCTCCGAAGAGTTTTACGAGAGCCTGATTATGCATTCGGTGCCGTTAGCTGAGAACGCGGTCAAAGCTCTGAAAGCGTCTACTACGGCCTTGGATCTGTATGCGTGGCTTTCTTATCGACTGCCGCGAGTGCCAGAAGGGCAGGAAGTCCGCTTGTCATGGGCCGATGTGAATGTTCATTTTGGCTCCGCGACGGGAAGTCTTGGAAAATTTCGACAATTGATCCGGGAGGCCTGGAACGACGTGGCCTGTGCCTATCCTCAGGCTAGGCATAGCGTCGATTTTTCGGGTTTGGTGGTCAAATTGCGTCACGCCGACGCACCGACAAAGAGGCAGATGGTCCTGCGCAGTGTGCAAAGCGGAAAGGAATCTGATCCAACACTTCCGGGTTTGGAACTCGTTGAAGTTGACGCAGTGGGATCGAAAAGAGCGCTGACGAAGGTAAGGCTTGGTGCAGGGGCGCCCGCGCTGAGAGGGAATGGCGCAGTTGGGCGGCTTGTGGGAGACGAGGCTCTCATCAGCTTTCCGGACCGTCAACTCCGTTTCGGCGCGGTCGAGAGCGAACTGCGCCAGATCGGCCTTGATCGCGGGGCCCCCTGGGATGTTGACCTCATGGCTGACACATTCCGCAAAGGGCTTCGTGATATCAATAAGCGAAGGTCGTTGGATGATTGGAAGAAGGTTTGGGGCGATTTTTGCAGCAGCTATGCTCAGAAGCGCCGCGGGTAAATCAAAGGGCCTTCCAGTCGAGCCAAGCCCTTGGTGCGGCAAGGGCAAAGGTAAAATCAATGCTAAAAAGCTCCCGAAATAGGCGATGCGGGCATTTTCGCGTTTAGAAGCCCGTAGAGCGCGATCGAGCGTTCTGGGTACTCTGCCTACCTCGGATGAGATTTACGCGCCGTACGAGCCAGCTTCCCTAGCGCTAAATTTATACTTTAAAACCATATATTTAATAGAAAGACGCAAGCGGTACTGGCCTTCCACGCGAAAATGTACTGCGCTAGCCTTCGCGACCGGGCTTAGGTCGCTCATTATTCAGAGGTAACGGGCCCAACATCCATCTGACCCAACAGACGGTCGATATCGGCGTTGGCCGCGTCATATTCACCGAGCACTTCTGGGGAGAAAGCAAAGCTCACTGGCTGCTCGAGCACGGCCTCTGCCTCGGGGGCCGGTGGGGCAAACCGATACAGCCATACCCCCGACACCGAAGCGCGAGCAACCAACTCGGCCGCGAACAGCGCGTCGAGTATGCCACGCACGCCAAGCCGTGTCTTACCGAGAACAGCTTCGATCTGCGTGGAGCGCATTGCACCAAATCCGCCGAGAAGTTCGCATAGGTGTCAGCCGACAGAATGCACTGCATTTCTACAGATCGTCGTAAAATCAATAACATAGAGAATTTCCGGT
>Ga0302310_10000763_pt1 | contig 28941 bp, 32 predicted proteins | sample III_Palsa_N1_2_FD_200451 | JGI IMG/M metagenome (GOLD analysis project Ga0302310, IMG submission 200451) | Peat permafrost microbial communities from Stordalen Mire near Abisko, Sweden - III_Palsa_N1_2 | ecosystem: Environmental > Terrestrial > Soil > Palsa > Peat permafrost | place: Sweden...
AGCCGTATGCAAATAAAATCACACTAGATAAGCTTGAGCAGCTGCAGATCCCAACGTTACTGATCGCCGGCGACTCCGATCTAATCGCGCCACCGCCGGTCGGACGTTTGCTTGCGAGCCGCATACCCAAGAGTGAGCTGAGAATCTTCACCGAATGCGGGCATTCGGCCTATTGGGAGCGCCCGCTACTCTTTAATCGGGCGGTCTTGGAATTTGCCGTCAAACATGGCCGCTCTGCTTGAGCTGAGGCCGCCCAGATACCGCCTCCCGGTGCTTACGCGGCACTGGATCGCCTACTTTCACTGGGTGGCGGCAGACAATTGAAAAATCCGGGATGCGGGCGGCGTCACTTCAGATGCCGCTGTCAAGTCAAGCAACGGCGAGATTACACGCGCATTGACGCTATCAATTTTGATGGTAGCCCTCGCCACCGCCGGCTTCAAGGAACTTAGGTTCTGATTGATCGCTAGTAAATCAACGGTTGGAGCTGGAGGGTAAATCCATGATTTTGATACGGACACTTGTGCTTGCCACGGGATTAACGGTCATATCGGACTCGCGTGCGGCTGATATTACTTACGATCCGACTCAATTCATCATCCTGGATGGCGAGGTAAAGAGCATCGATTGGTCTGGCAGCCAGCTGAAGATTGTTTTTCACTCCAACGATGGCTACGACGGGGCGGATTGGACACTGACGGGACCCGCCCCGGACTACTTGCTCCGCATGGGATGGACGAAGGATTCAATAAAGGCAGGCGATAGACCCGATGCGGTCATTCATTCTGACAAGAATGGTACTGCAAACGGATCGCTGATCCGATTTCTGCTCTCTGACTATGACACGCTGGAAACTGGGCCCCACGGATCGACACAAATCTATCCACGCGGGGCGCTTTCGCAGACCTATGCCAATGCGGCTGACGATCCTTTGGCAAGCAACTACGGCAATACGCGCACCTGTCGCGCCGAGGATCCCAAGGGTCCACCCGAAGCGAGCTACTCGTGTCGCCTCTGGGTTAATGCCGACCACACAATGATGATGTTCGAAAACAATAAGCAGACCGATGGCACCTACAAACAGCACGTCGACACAGGGGTATGGTGGCTCGAGCAGCAATTGAATAGAACCGTCTCCTGCACGTTTATCAACGGCGCCTCGAAACCGCGATGTCATTCACCTGTGGAGACGCACAAGGTGGGCGACAAGTGGTCGATTAAATTTCACGGCGCGAATGCCGACTGGACCGAGTACCGGGAGCTGTTGCCGGGACGTCAGTAGCCGCGTCGGCGTTCTTGATAGGAACTTGAAACTTCCCGCAGTTGCGACGCCCCAAGATGCCGCTGTGCGGTGCACACCCGCAGGGCCGCTTGATTCTCCTGCAGCCAACGGAGGTCGCGCCTGTTGTCGGACTTCGACTACATCAAGTGAGGAGTGGCAACACTTCCCTGCTTCTGGCTTCCGTTCTCTAATAGATGTGGAAGTAATAACTTGTCCGAATGTGCCGGACGAAAATCTAACTGCATACCACTAACACTTACTCCACATCGAACATTGCGAGGTGAACTCATGCGTGGACTCAACTTTTTATTGTTAGCTGCCGTTGCCGGAGGCTGCTTCACAGCAGCAATCCCCAGGGCGGAGGCTCAGGTCAGCGTCAATATCGGGGTCGCTCCTGAATGTCCTTACGGTTACTACGACGAGGCTCCCTATGGCTGCGCTCCGGCGGGCTATTACGGTCCGGAATGGTTTAGCGGCGGCGTCTTCATAGGCGCTGGTCCGTGGTTTCATGGCGGCGGCGACTTTCGCGGTCACGTGAATAACGCATTCCATCCGGCGCACGGCTACGCGGGGCCGCTGCCAAACCGTGGCGAAAGAGCTGAGCCGGCAAAGCGCGTCGACGGCGCCCACTTTAAAGGAAACGAGGTGCGCGACGGTCGTGGCCACACTGTTGAGGAAAAGCGATAACACACGTTCGCGATCATATTTGCAGCCAACTCGAGTGGCCAGGCGGGCGTGCATAAGCACGCCCGTCCCAAGCCCCGTTTCTACTCGATTAGGAGATCACGGCTGGTATCTTCGGTCTTCCGAGTTTCGCCATCTGATTGAAGATGAAATGCCGCGCAGCCCTGCTCATTGCTTTCGGCAGATTGGTCCCCTTGGCTATTCACGCTCTGTTCTCGTTGTGCGTAACGCGCGATGTAATATCGTCCGGCGACTCGCTGCGCGCAGGAAGGCTTATGTTCTAATGCCCACAGCTGGTTGCTAACCTAACCTTTCAGGTTCTCAGCCAACCAGTCGAGCAGCACTATATGGAAGACATCGGGTGCCTGAATCTGCGGCGAATGGCCCAGATCAGGAAATTCGGCCAGATGCACGCGAGGGATGATACGCGCGGCCTCTTTTCCGAGCTTTTGATAATTGCCAAGGGTCGCCCGTACCGCAGGTGGCGCTGCATCTTTACCGAAGGCAGTCGTGTCTTTGTCGCCAATCACGAGAAGGACCGGCATACGCAGCTCAGAAAATTCGTAAAGCACAGGTTGCGTGTGGATCATGTCCGAGAGCAGTGCCGCGTTCCACGCGACCAGTTCCCGTCCGGGACCACGGTAAAGTCCGGCAAGCATCTGTACCCACTGCTCGTATTCGGGTCGCCACGTGCCTGCATAGTAGGTGCTGCGCTCATATTCGCGGATGCGATCTGCGGTCGTCTGTAGTTCTTGTTGATACAACACATCGACGCTTTGCCAGGGCACGCCCTTGGCCATCCAGTCCTCCAGCCCGATCGGGTCGACGAGCACGAGGCGATCGACAGTGTCCGGGTACATCAGCGCGTACCGTACCCCGAGCATGCGGCCCGTCGAGTGCCCGACGACCGTGACGTGACTGATGCCGAGCGAGGCGAGCAGCGCGTGGGTGTTCCCAGCAAGCTGTTGAAAGGTGTATTGGTAGTGTGCAGGTTTGGTCGATTTGCCAAATCCGATTTGGTCGGGAGCGATTACGCGATAGCCGGCATCGTTAAGCACCGAGATAGTGCCCTTCCAGGTCGCGGCGACGTAGTTCTTGCCATGCAACAGGACAACGACGCAACCGCTCGGCATCGCGGGTCGGACGTCCATATAAGCCATGTGCAACGGGCTGCCCTGGCTAACGAACTCAAAATTCGTAACCGGCCATGGATACGAAAACCCCTCCAGTTCAGGGCCATAGGCGGGCGCTTCGTCGGTGGGGTTGGAGGCCTGGACTGTCACGGATACGGCTCTCCGCTGTCAATGCCACTCTGAAAGCTAAGACTGGCAGATCCAGAGTGGACAGACAATCCTAATCGTGCAGAACTTTTCATCTCATGAGCACCCCGTTTGCCCAAGAGCAGGCGCGATATGCAGACCCTTTGTAATAGACTAATCGCCTGAGCGTAACCTCTCACACTAATAATAGGTGCGGCGAATGAGAAGCTTGAGCTGCTTAGCGCTTAGTGTCCTGCTGGCCATTGGGGTCGGATTGCCGCCCGCGCGTGCCGCGAACGCTCCAGCTAAGGGTCCGGTTCCGGTGGTGCTGATCACCGGCTCCAATCGCGGCATTGGTCTCGCCCTGGCGCAAGTCTATGCAGAGCGGGGGTGGAGCGTCATAGCCACATGTCGTGATCCGGCGCAGGCCGCTGAGCTCAGGGCCCTCGCGGCTGCACACACCCAGGTGCGCATCGAGAGCCTGGATGTTGTCAGTGGAGCCTCGCTGGAGGCGCTTGTCGCCCGCTTGCACGGTGAGCCGATCGACGTGCTGATCAACAATGCCGGCGTGTTGGGTGATCCAGCCACGGAAAACCTATCGCACTTCGATGAGACGAATTTTTCCGACGTTATGAACGTGAACAGCTTTGGGCCACTGAGCGTCTCTGCGGCGCTGCTTGAAAATGTAGTGGCCAGTCAGCAGAAGAAAATTGTGACCCTGACCAGCCGCTCTGGCTCGATCGGTAGCCTCGGGACGGCGCACGACAACTACTACTACCGGATGAGCAAGGCAGCTGTGAATATGGGTATGCGGCTGTTACAGAACGATGTTCGCGATCGGGGCGTCATCGTTGGGCTCATCTCGCCGGGACCGGTGGATACCGATATGAACCGTACTTACCGCCACAACGCTCCTGCTGGACCGGGAATACTATCGCCGCGTCAGAGCGCTACGGCGGTGCAGGCGCTGATTGACAAGCTGGACCCCGCCATGGGCGGACGGTATCTCGAGTACGACGGCACAGAAAATTCCTGGTAAGGCGAACATCGCCTGCGACCAGCGATAGGGAATCGAGGACCGCAGTACTCCCTGTCCGAAGGCGCCTACTACGTGGCGAGAACCGCTAGGGCTCCTGGCGAACCCGCGGTTGATTCATGCAGCCAGTCTGCGTGGGGAGACTAAGACCCCAGGGTCGCCCGCCAATTTGTTAAGAGCGAACGATCGTGCTAATATAGGCAATAGGAGACCCAAGAGATCTAGCTCCCATGCGCACTTCGGCTGACAATCAAAATGAGCGTAATCGGCGGCCCGCGGGGGGCGAGGTAGGTAAGGGCCAATCCAAGGGTGAACAAACCCGGCGTGCCATTGTCTCCGGTGCGCTGAGCCTCGTCAGTGAGGTTGGCTATGAGGGTCTGTCGATAGGGGTACTTGCGAAGGAGGTCAAGCTGTCCAAGAGCGGCCTGTTTGCGCATTTCAAATCAAAAGAGGCTTTACAGCTCGGGGTGATCCAGGAAGTGGTCAACCGGATCACGCTAAGCGTGGTGCAGCCGGCACTGGCCGCACCGCGCGGAGAACCACGTTTGCGTGTCCTGTTTGAGAAAGACCTGGAATGGATACGCGGTCAACCTGGACTGCGCGGCTGCCTGCTGCAGAAGGCCTCGCTCGAGTATCACAACCGCCCGGGGCACCCGGTGCGTGAGCGCGTGGTGCATGCGTTTCAAGATTGGCGGGAGTTGGTGGCGCGGTGCGCCAAGACCGCAATCGACGAAGGCCATTTTCGGGGCGATCTGGATTCTGAGCAGTTTGCCTACGAATTCGACGGCATCACAATGATGTATCAACAAAGACAAGGGCTGATGCGCGACCGTGACGCGGCAGAGCATGCGCAGACCGCCTTCGAATCGCTCCTTAATCGCAGCCGGCGTTCTCCCCGAGTCCGTTAAGCCATCGCGGCACTGTTCATGATCGCTGTCAGGAAGCATCACGGTGCCGGTTTCGCATCATTATTAGCACGATCGTTCGCTCTTCAATTGCTGAGTTCTCAACATTAACGAGATGGCCAAACCGGCCAAAGGTTACCTGCCATGAAGACACTGCAAAAAGCCTCGCTGCCGATAATCATCATCGCCGGTGCGTTCGTGTCGCCGAGGTTCGCATCAGCGGGGGCCGATATCCTAGTCGACACGCCCCCGCCGGCCGCACGTGCCGAACACGTGTCGCATCGCGATGGATATGTTTGGGCGCCGGGCAATTGGGAATGGACAGGTCATTCTTATCATTGGGTATCGGGTAGCTATCTATACGAGCGCCGCGGGTATCACTGGGTTGCGAATCATTGGGACCAAATCGGAAGCCAGTGGCATTACGCCCCGGGTCATTGGGAGCAGCTGACAGAATCTTATAACGCCCGAACGCCTTGAGGCCCTCATCCGAGACGCGCCATCCCCTGCGCTGCCGCGTCTGGGTGAGTGATGAGAAGCATCAACCGGCTGTCCGCGACGCTCGCCTCTTAATCGGCCCACCGGTGAGCGCTGTGGCGGGGCGCGGAAACTCACGCGCCGCGGCCAGCAGCCAATCGCGGAATTGCATGACTTTGGGCATCGCCAGGTAGGGTTCGGGGCAAACAAAATAGTAGGCTGAGCTGTATGGCAGCACCTCCTTGCCGGCAATCCGAAGTGTGCCCTTCTCGAGCGAACGTGCCACGATGGTCCAGCGCGCCAACGCATAACCGAGGCCTTCCTCGGCCGCGGCCAGCAGACCCGCGGAATCGTCGATGTTCGGCGCGCGTGACTGCCAGGCGCGCTGCACATCGGCCTGGCGCCAGATCTGCCACGGCTCCTCGTCGCTGTCGAGTAACGGTAGTCCGTCGAGGTCAGTGTCCCGATCCAGTAGCCCGAACTGCTTGATCAGCGTCGGGTGCGCCACCGGCACCAGCCAGTCGTCGAGCAGTTTCTCGACGTGCAGATTGGGGTAATCGCCACGTCCGAAGCGTATGGCCACATGAATTGCAGCGCGCGAGAAGTCCACGAGTTCACGCGAAGTGTGAAAACGCAGCAGCACATCGGGATACTGACGGCGAAATGCCCGGATCCGCGGCAACAGCCAGATCTGCAGGAACGAAGCGAGCAGCGAGATCTGTAAGGGGCCGCCGCGTCGATTTTGCTTAATCTGCTGCAGAGCCAGCTGCAGATCCTCAAGGCCCGAACGCACGCCCGGCAGCAGCTGCAAGCCTTCGCCCGTGACTTCAACGCGGCGGCCATTTCTGCGAAACAGCGCCACTTGCAGGTAGTCTTCGAGCATCTTTATCTGCTGGCTGACCGCTGCCGGCGTCACGTTGAGCGCATCCGCTGCAGCACTAAAACTCAGTCGCGTGGCCACGGCCTCGAACACCCGTAGCGCTCCCAGTGGCAGTCTTTCATAGGCTCTGGACACGTTTAGCTTTCCTTAACAGCCGATCACCACTTGCGTTGGTTCGCACCTTCGCCCTGGCGCACTGTAGCGCCCATCGGAGTTTCACTAAAGGAGTAAGGGCATCATGAGCGTTCAGAACACCATAGTCCGGTTTACCGGCTTTGTCCTGGCGGTGGGCACGGTCCTCGCCGAGGGTCTGATCTTCAAGGCCTTCGCTGGTTAGCCGCGCGGAGCACACCATGGACAACCACGACCGCAATCGGCTGCTACGCGCAATCACGCTGCGGCCGACGGATCGAATGCGCCCGGCCGCGGCACGCGCCGGCCGGGCGCTTGGAGTTGCCCTGGCGATGCTCGGAGCCGGTTCCCGCTTCGTTCCCCTTGGCGATAATCGCCAGCTGCTCGCGGAGGTGGCGGACGCGGCCCGGCGAGCACAGCCGTGAAGTGCGGACCAGCAATTTGAAGCACGGCGTGCACCGCTATGGGACTGCCACAGCTGGGGCTTGGCGATACCCCAGCGCACAAACTGGCACAGGGCCGTTTCGGCGTGGCTGCGACCCCTACCCCATCAGTCGCTCCAGTCATCGATAATCACGAAGCCATTGGCCGGATCCTCACACGCTGGGAAGTAACGCCCCGTAGTTATCGGTTACGCTCACTTCACAACAGGAGTCCAATGCAGAGCCCGACGATGAGCCCGCTGTGCCGGGCTCTCGTCATCAAAGTGCACATCGACTACGGAGCCCCACTCTAATGAGACCCCATTGAGCACGCGTGCATTGATAACCGCGCGCCTCGCTTGGGCCGTGTCGCTGATTGCCGCGACGAACACACCGCATTCACCACAAACTAAGAAGTCTGCGGTCCGATGCGCGAAACGATAGTACCGAACCTTTGACGGATCCCCGATCTCGATGGAAAGATTGCCCGCTGGATCCGATGTGCCGACCACGCCATGACGCCGACAAAATGAACAGCCGTCGCGCCGCAGGGGCCAGTGCATGGGGTCGATGTCGGTACGATAGATGATTGCGATAGCCCCACAATGGCAACCGCCTTGATACTCCTGCATTTCGAACTCCCCGACTCACGGCCTGGAGCGGCCACGAACTGTGCTGCAGCATAGTCGCACCCGCAGCGCAGCCGCCATGGCATGAAGATTGTCCTACAAGGCAATCGTAATACTGGATGCCTCTTGTGCTCTACCTTAATCTGCACACACTATTTGTGTTGCCAGAGACGATCCATGTGGACAGTGGAAGCAACTTATCAACGATTTGGCTGCTTTCTAGATTCTTCGCCCGGCGCCACTTCTAAGTCATCGAGACCAAGGATTCGCTCTACATGAGGTGACCCTAGCGCTGGTGCCGACAGCGCAACGTGACCGCTCACTTCCGACGATTCTTTCTCTGATTCCGATGCTCCCCTGGAGCTGACCCGTTTCGGTGGACAGTTTTCCGTCTCAGGTCTTTGATCTTTGTCTTTGCTTCCTCCATGGATCTTACACCAGTAAATAAGTCTGACGCCGAAGGCGGCAGAAGCGGTTGGTTCAAGCCGCTGAGCGTTCATGCGCCCGCTCGTAGTTGACCGGAGAGCGGTAGCCGATCGAGGAGTGCCGCCGATGCGGGTTGTACCAGCCCTCGATCCACTCGAACACCGCCATCTTGGCTTCGGCCTGGCTGTGGAAGCGACGCCGGTTCAGCAGCTCGCGCTCCAGGGTGGCGAAGAAGCTCTCGGCCATCGCATTGTCGTAAGCATCTCCTACCGATCCCATCGAAGGCATGACACCGACTTCCTGGCAGCGTTTGCCGAAGGCGTAGCTGGTGTACTGGCAGCCTCGATCCGAGTGGTGGATCACCGCTTCGGGCCGGCGCTGAGCAATCGCCATGTCCAACGCCGCAAGGATCAGCTCGGTGCGCAGGTGCGTCTCCATCGCCCAGCCCACCACGCGACGCGAGTACACATCGAGCACCATGGCCAGGTACAGGAACCCGGACCAGGTCGGGATGTAAGTGATGTCGGCCACCCACAGTCGATCCGGCCCCTCGCTGTAGAACTTGCGGTCCACCAGGTCAATGGCCGGCTTCTCCCGAGAATCAGCCCATGTGGTGACCACGAAGCGGCGCAGCGTCGCGCCACGAAGCCCTGCAGCACGCATCAGCCGCGCCACACGCTTGCGACCGATCCGGATGCCATGATCATCGGCCAGCTCGGCATGGATCATCGGCGAACCATACACGCCCTTGGAGCGGCGATGGATCGCCTCGATCTTCCCGGTCAGCCACAGATCCGTCTGCGCGCGCGCACTCATCGGTCGCTCGCACCACGCATAAAACCCGCTCCTCGAGATCTTGAGCAATCGGCACATCATCCCCACCGAATGGGTGACCTGGTTGGCCTTCACGAACCCGAAGAGCGCTTCGAGGGACCGCTCTCCGTGGCGAACCAGGCCGCGGCTTTTGACAGGATCTCCCGCTCCTCCTTGAGCCGCCGGTTCTCCCGGCGCAGGCGCGTGAGCTCCTCACGCTCCGCAGTGGTCAGGTCGCCATCGGCTTTGCCGCCATCGCGCGCGGCTTGCTTGACCCACAGCGCGATCGTCCAGTCGCTCGGGCCAAACTCCTTGGAAAGGGACGACGGGCTTCGCCCAGAACGTGCCAACTCCACCATCTGTCGCTTAAACTCCGGCGTATACCGGGTACTTCTGCTTGCCATTGTGAACTCCTCCAAATCTAACGATGAGGTGTCCACTAAAGCGGGTCAACTCCTTTCAATGTTCGGCCGATATGCAGTACATACGAGCACCTGTGCGTTCTTCCAGTCGCACTTCGCGATCGCCGCGATGCAGCAACACTTTACTGAGCCGTACCCGTTCGCGCTGGTAACTGCTGCGTGCGTTCCACATAGGGCGACCGCAAGTCATCGCCCTGCAGATGGGTCTCGGGTTCGGTTTCTCCGGGCCGCGTAGGCGCCCACTGGTGGTCACACGAATGTTAGGCCTACATACGCGCCCTCGCCCTTTTAGTTGACTGCTACTCAAGCGAACTACCCCACGAAGTAGAAGGAGCTTGCGTATTAGCTTCGGTGAGATTGTGAGATGGCATGTTTAGTTGATTCGACTCTGGCGCGGCGCGCACCTGCCAATGAGTACGCAGGGTGGCACCAGCCATAAAAACTGGCGTTGCCAATATTTATAGAACACAGGAGTACTTTGTTGTGAACAACGAGACCTATCGAAAGATTGTCGTCGCCGGCTGCATGACGGCGGCCCTCGCTATCGGTATTGCGGTATTCGCGTTCCGACACCCTGCGGCTTTAGCGGTTGCACACCAGCCGGCGCCGCCGCCAACGACTGGGCAGGCCCCCCCCCCTCCACCGCAAGTCGCTCAGAGCGGCGAAGGCACTGCGCAGCCAGCGCCAGCGGATAGCATTGCCAGCCAGGAGCAGGCCCGCGCCCCATTGGTTGCCAAATCCAAGCCCACTCCCACTCAGGCACCCAACAGGCCGGTCACGCTTTCACATGCCGCAGCTGAAGTTGGCACGAAGGGAAGCGCCGCTGCCGCATCGCCTGACTCGACGTCGACAGCGATGGTGCCACCGGCCACCAGCGAACGGAATGATAGCGAAGCCAGTGGCGCACCCGCCACCGGAGACTCGCCCCCGGATGCTCCAAAACCGAGCGGAGGCGCGGACTATGCCGCTGCCGACCAACAAATTACGATCGACGTCAAATCTGAGATTTCTCGTGACGGCTCCAACAAGGGCGCCGTCATAGAAGTAACAACCGACCATGGGGTTGTCGCGCTTAGCGGAAGTGTGCCGGATCAAAACACTTTTGAGCACGTCAAGGAAGTTGTCGCCCGAGTCAGAGGTGTCACCGGCGTGGACACAACTGCACTGAGTGTTGCGAGTCTGATGAGTTCCGCCATACAGCAATGAACGCACATGCTGTGACGGGGCGGCACCCCTAAACAGCTGTGGTTGCGGGACGGTGGGCGGCGCTTAACGACAATTGAACCGGCGGCCAGCAGAAGAGTGCCGGCCGGCCGGGACGCGGCGTTCGCGTGAAGTCCCGTGGGGCCTTCTACAGGTACAAAGCCCGGCGCAAGCGTTTGTCATTGGGTATCTTGTGGGCCGTCAAGTCTCCAGTAGATCCAATTCCAACGACAACTTCCGTTGGTGTTCCTGCGCTCGCCATAATCGTAACCATGCGGCGTCGACTGTCTTGTCCTCCGCCGCGCCGCGCGAGATGAGTATTACGTAGTCGCTGGTGGCGCGAATAACTTCAGCGGTTGCATTGCTCCATTGACGTTCCAATCCCAATCGGGCGTCACCTGCCATACCTGGACTGTCACCGAGCGCAGGGTCGCCAGCCGCCGATACTGGTTGAGTGAGTGTCGTGTTGGTCAAGATCATCGCTTTAAGTTCTGAGTCACTGCGGCAGAAGGCGATTTGAGTTTCTGATATCGGCGTATTGACAAGTGATTTCTCCTAGCCAGAATCCGCACTGCTGTCGAGCTCGAGCTCAGCCTGTTGGCGCCTTGATTGTCAGGAGTCCAACAACCCAGGGCAGCTTTTCCATTCGCTTCTGAAATTATTTTGCCTCTTAGTGCACGAAGTCTGCATCTCTCCTAAGAGGCTGATAGTCGCTCTCCAATGGGGTGCCATCTGGGACCCCTACAGAAACCCTGCTGATGCCCCGGGAGGGGAATTCTCGAACCGCGCAATGGTCTCCATGCTTCTCCTCGTCGCGGCAGACATTGCCGTAGCGAAGTGGAGAAAGCATCATGCCAACTTACAGGCGTACTTCCGCGCTGCTTATCCGCCTAGCGCTGCTTCCGCTAGCCGTTGCGATGCGCGCGCAGGGTGCGCCGCTTGACTTCTTCAACTTGGAACCCTCCACCGTTTTCGTACAGGCTGGCGCGGGCGATCAGAGCACGAGTGCTTACCTGGCCGGCGCCACCTGGGACTGGGCGTGGCACCGAGATTATAAATACGGAACGCTGGGAGGCTACTTTGAACTGGCTGGTGGTCGCTGGACCACGAGCGAGCATGGATTTGATAGGTCATCCTGGATGACGCAGGTCGGACTCACTCCCGTATTTCGCTTCCGTCCCTCAGGATCATTAACACCCTGGTTCGCTGAAGTCGGCGTCGGTGCGAACTACATCCTGCCGATCTTCCAGAGTGGCTATAAGCGCTTCAGCACCGAGTTTAATTTTGGTGATCACTTGGCCGTCGGGCGAACCTTTGGGGATCGGGCCGAGCACGAACTCGCAGTGCGCGTGGAGCACTTCTCCAATGCAGGTATTGCGCATCCCAATCCTGGCGAGAACTTCCTACAGCTGCGCTACTCCTACCGCCTCTGATTTGCCGTCGTTTCAGAGATGCACGAGACCACGCCGATGCGCGACGGCAACAGCCTCCGTGCGGCTGATCGCATCGAGCTTAGTCAGGATGCCCTTGACGTGTGTCTTGGCCGTGCCCTCTGTGATGTCCAGACGTCGTGCAATGTCCTTGTTGCTGCGACCCTCAGCCACGAGCTGCAGTACTTCAATCTCGCGCTGAGTCAGGCTCGGCTTGCCCATGCGCATCAAGGCCTTGGATGCCACTGTCGATGACGTGTAGGTGCGATCTTCGTTGATTGCCCGAATCGCCGTCAGAATCTCCTGCCGAGGAGCATCCTTGAGAATGTAGCCCCTCGCACCATGACTCAGGCTACGAAAAATATCCTCGTCCCCATCGTAGGTCGTCATGATCAACACGCGCGCTTCCGGTTCCGACTGAATCAGATGTTGCATGACACCGACACCATCACGCTTAGGCATGCGCAGGTCGAGCACCATGACGTCCGGCTTCAAGGCATGAAACAGCGCAAGTGCCTCTTCTCCATCGCCGGCCTCGCCAACCACCTCCATGTCAGCTTGCTGATTGACGATAGCAGCCAGGCCATCGCGCACAACCGGATGGTCATCCGCGAGGATCACCCTTATCTTCGCGTGGTGCGGATCGTTCATGCCGGCCTGACTCTCGGCACGCGTACATTGATGCGTGTTCCCTCACCGGGCTTGGTCCACAGGTGCCACTCACCGCCAATCGCCTGCGCGCGCTCGCGCATATTGGTCAGGCCAAAGCCCTGCTGAGCAATATGTTCCGGTGGCTCCTGCATACCGCATCCATCGTCGGCTACGCACAGTTCCAGTGCGTCATTGTCAGTAACCAGGGCAATCGTTACGTTGCGAGGATGAGCATGGCGCACGGCGTTGCTGAGGGCCTCTTGCGCGACGCGCAGAAGCTCATGCTCGTGCTCTGGCGCCAGGCCCGTGTCGCCACCGCCGCCCTCAAAGACGCAGCTCAGCCGATTGGTTACCGTCGAGCGCTCCGCCAGCTGTCGCAAGGCCAACTCCAGTCCGCCTCTGCGCGCCTCTCCGGGCTGTAAGGCTACCACCGAGCGTCGAGCCTCTGACAACCCTTCACGCGCCAGATCGCGTATTCGCACAAACACAGAGTCCAGCGGGCCATTCCCCTGGCATTCCTCTGCGGCACCCAGCTGCATCAAAATGCCGACGAACGACTGCGCAAGACCGTCGTGAATCTCCTGACCGATGCGATTGCGCTCGGCCAGCACCGCGAGATGTCTTGCGTTCGTTGCCAGTCGTTTGAACACGACAGCGAGCGTCATCTGTTGGCCCAGTGCAGCGAGCAGCTGCTCCTGCTCGGCGCTCAAGGGCTCGCGATGCAGAAATGCAAGTGTCAGTACGCCCAAAACGCGCTCGCCAAAGGTCAGTGGTAGAGCATAAATGCCCTTGTGGCCTTCGCGCAGGTGATAGTCCTGCATGCCAGGCCACTCGAGTTCCGTCATCTGACCGAGGGACCAATGTACCGGCTGCCGTGCCGGTTGGCTGAGTCCTGCCAATGCCAGCGTCGAGTGGGGTATCACCGTTGCGAACGGCGCCTCGCCCAAAGCACCGTCACGCACATGGGCGATGACAGACCACTCGTCGTCGGCTTGGCTCAATGTGACGAGCGTTCCCGCCGCTGCATCGAACTGCCGCACGGTTTCGAGCAGCATGTGACCATAGAACCCACGCGGATCGGTGGCGCTGGCGAGCCACTCGAGATTTGAGCGCAAAGCGGCATTAGCTCTGGCGAGCTGCGCCACGCGGCACGCCGCTGCGTGGTCACGCTCGGCGCGAACAGTGGCTGCCAGGCGATCGCGATGCAAGGCCGCCCCCACAAGGCTCGCCGCGATCTCGAGCGCAGCCACCACTTCGGGTTCGAATATTCGCGCCTCCCGGCAATCGTCAAAGCCTATCGCTCCGGCATACGCGCCATCTATTAAGAAGGGTACGATGACGGAGCTCTTAGCACGCCAGAACGCTATTTTCGAGATGCGCTCGTGACCCGGTTCGTCCTGTCGCAGATGCACCGTCTGCCCGCTGCGCAGCCGCGCGCAAGCGCCGTCGGGGGCATTCTCTTCCCATGCAATGCGCTCGGTAATCCGGTACTCGCCAGTCGCAGCCGGCGCAATCCACTCACCCTTGAGTAGCAGCCAGCGCTTGCCAGCTGTGTCCTCCTCGAGCACGATCAGGGCGGTTCGATCCACTCCTGCCGCCTCGCCCAGTTCACGCAGCACAGTTGGCATGACGGCCAAGATGTCAGTGGCTTCCAGCAGTACCCGGCTCGCACGTGCTGAGGCCGCCAGTAACTTCTCGCGGTTAGGCGAGTGCGAAAGTTCTCCGGCTTCATCCACCTGCGTGATCTGGGCTACGCCGGAAACCTGTGGTTGCTTACCTGATGCCGAGGAGGAGGCGCGCATAGGGAGGATTTTAGCTCGGTCGTTGGTCAACTGTCCCGCAACCGAAGGTCCCGTCGCCGGCGCATTCGATAGCACGCGTCTATCTCTTTAGAGAGAGCGCAGTGAGCGGAGCGCGAAAGCCGACCACAGCGTCTAACTCGTCAGTTCGAGGGCCAGGTACGGTGAGTGCAATCGGTGTCCTACTCTTATCCGCGCCCTCCTGCTCCGCAGCTTTACTCGGCGCCGGGGCGCCGTCGACGGGGGTTTCCCGAGCTACCGTACTCGGGCAGCGCGCAATCGCGAAAGATTGTTGCGCGGCAGCATCCTGATCCAGTGCGTCTATCGGTGCGCTCCAGAGCTGCTCCTGCAGCGCGCAGCGTTCCCCGTAGTTGAAAAGTGCCCCCATAGCACGCGGACTGAATTCAAGTGGATTCTCAAATGGATAGGCATTGGGTATTTCCGTCACGGAGATATCCATCCCATGCCGCTGGGAAACCGAGTAGGCAATCTCAACCGCCGCTCGAGTGCCACTTTGATACGCCGCCACGGCGCTACGCTTGACGATGGCGAACGTCTGCCTGCGGATGGTGGCCCCTGCCGTTTGAAAGGGGCCGTTGACCAGGATATACAAGTGTCCGCCGCGCAGCGAATCAATTGGATCCGGAAGAATGGCAGCGACATCGGGAATGAAAAACAATGAATTGATTGCACTCCCGTCCACATGCATCTCCTGAAAGGACCTGCCGCCCTGCTCCACCGGAATCATGACCGGAGGGAATATTCCGGGCACACTCGATGATGCGATCAGGACGTCACGAAACAGCCGCCGCGCGGCAGGGCCCCCTTGCTCGGCAATCAGGCCGAGGTTCCAAATCACAGGTTCCTCGCTATCCAGGTTCGTCGTTGCAACCAGCAGCAGCCGTCCTTCTCTGGCGCGTTGCGCCACTGCTCGCAGTAGTTCATCCGTTACGTAGTGATCCACCAACTTGGCTAGCGGTTTGCCGTTATAGACGCTGGCGCCTAAAAGGCCGCCTAGCAATCGTCGGTGCATCAAGTGCTCGGTTTGTGACCCGGAAAATGCCTCGGCCAACTGCGGATCCCAGTCCTGGCCGAGAAATGCCAACGGTGCGATGAGCGCGCCGGCGCTTACGCCGGTAACGATCTGAAACTCTGGGCGTGTACCCCGTCGACTCCAGCCGACCAGCGCACCGGCTCCGAAGGCGCCTCCGGCCCCGCCTCCCGACAGCGCCAGAACATTCAATGGCTGCCCACCAGCGGCCTGCTTCGCCAAAGCGAGCAGCCGTGGCGCGCGACGCTCGAATCCCCGGCGATCTTCTCCAACCCGACGAATGTCCAACGGAAAGCCCGCTACAGCAGCCACCGTATCAGCACTCATGGGCGCCGCGGCCCGGGGTACTACAGCGCAGCTGCCAAGGAGCAGAGTAAACACGAGCAGCGCGTACGGCACATAACCAACAGCTCTGCGGAAGACCGATGCCCGCAAGCGCGGAGAATCGTTGGCCCCGTCATGAGGTAGGCCAAGTCCCATCAAGCGAAGTGTGTTCCAGTGCCCTCGACTTAATCGTTGGGTGATGCTGGATTGACCAAGGCTCCTTCGAGAAGCGGTACAACTACCCCGACAAAGAGCAGTGACTGCTGTGCCTATCGAGCACACCTCATCGCCTTCGCGCGCTGCCGATGCGCGCGAGCGATGTCCAATCCGTGCCCGAGTGTCCACTGCACCATCACTGATGCGGGACAAAACCCGAAGTAGAGCGCGCAAGCCACTGGCGATAGCTCGCCGTCTCCAATTGACGTTGCATCAATGAAATGCGCCTAATTTTTGGGGTTTCCAGGCTTGGCGCCAACTTAATCGGTTGGGCTAGCAGATAACGGTCTCCCAGCCACTCAATCGCTTTTGCGATCGATTCGCTGTAGTTCGCCTCCTGAAGAGGCTGATGACTGATGGGTTGACTTGTGGCCATGGTCATACTCCTTCCAAGGATCCTTGCCGGGAATCGCGCCGATGTGAGCAGCGCGCAATTCACCGTCAAGCTCGCAAGTTGGTAGATCAACTCCCATTGGTTTCTGTATGAGACAAACAGGGCGTTCATATCGAATGTGCTCGTTAGAACGGCAAGTCCTCTTCCCGCCAGCAATCATCGCGAACTTGTCGGCGTGCGTCCTCTGCCTTAGGAGGTAGTCGCGAAGGAGCATAGGGCATAGAGGCCGCCCACTACGGCGTCACTCATTGCGCGTGCTCTGTGAGGTTCGGTGACTGGCCGGTTGCGCGCTGCATCGCGGATGCGTTCGAGCCGCTTTTTGGTGCAATAGCGCCGGCACGGCGCCGTCTAACGTCGGGTGTCTGAGCGTCGGGGCATACGATACGATGGCGTCGACATCCTCGTCGCGCAGAGAATATGGAAGCGCATATGTTGACTAAGGGACTATTGGCGGTGCCTCTCAACCATTGGGCAAAGAATTCGGCCGGACAAGCTTATGGTAGATCGATAGGTATGAAGGGCCGTCAGGACAAAGGGATTCGAGCCGCGGGCCATGCGGCAGAGGAGATCGCGTAACTTGCCACCTCCTGTGCATACCAGTGTTCGAGTCCCCGGTACTGCATGCCCAACTTGCGCATGACGGCTGCCGAACCGGTGTTTTCTGGATGACAGACGGCGTACAGAACCTCAGCACGCAAGCGTTCGAACGCAAAATCAGCCATCGCCACTGCCGCCTCTATCGCAATGCCTTGACGCCATTTATCTCGGCGCACTCGCCATCCGATCTCTAGCGGGCAAGTCAAGTCGGGCTCCGTGCCGTGCCTGCGAAGATTCTGGATGCAACCAGCCCCTACAATCTCCCCCGACCCAATCTCTATCAGGCTCCACCACGAGTATCCCCACTCTTGCCAGCGCGCCTTTACCCGCTCAATCATGGCCAGCGTTTCGGGACGTGTCTCGGGACGTCCAGTGATGTAGCGCATGACCTCCGGATCTGAATTGAGCGCGCTCAGTCCATCAATATGCTCATCATCGCACGGGACAAGTTTCAGCCTTCTTGTCGTAATCTCGCGATTCATGGCAAGTCCCTGATTGCATCTAACTTACGGATCGCATCTCCATTCTCAGTCGTCGCTCAGGTTGGGGTCCACCCCTGCGATAGAGCTGGGCTCACCATCTATGTTTAATGTCGCCAAAAGGCGTAGTCGCGGTCCTCCGATCAGTTTCAACAGGATCGCAGCCGCGCCTCGTCGTCTTATTAGTAGGATACTCCGGCTCTCCGCACTGCGACAATCACCAAACGACCACATCTCTGCCGCGCGCCTCGAGCGATGTGTATCCCAATACCAAAACGCTATTTGGTGGTCACCGACTACGGTTTGACCAACATTGTTGCTCAACGCTATGAGGCCTAAGTGCGCTCGGGCGCTGGCTCTCTTCACGCGGCAGCGGCGATGGCAACTAGCTACATGCCGGCACTCGTCGTTGGACGAAATCCCGAAGGATTATCCGGAACGCCTGGTTAAGGTCTATCTTAGTGTTATACCTGATGCGCCTAGTCGCAGGCGTCGCGGGAGTGGCAAGTCAGCCTCCATTCGCATCCCGCCGTTGGGGGTCGGGGGACCCGTCTGTTAATGCTGCCCAACCACTCCCGCTTCGTTCACGTTGCGCGTGTCGTCGCGTAGACGCGATCATCAAGATCAGAATCGGTGTTATGGTGCTTACCACATAGAGCGGACTTGCTAGTGAATCTAACGGTGCTGGAAAGCATCACTCTTGGATCTGCCTTGGTTAACACTTGCGCATTCAATAACCGACGGTGAAGCGAGCGCGGATATGTTGCGGCTTTTCTAATTCGTCGACAATCGCGACAGCAAAGTCCTCGAATGAGATGGAACTCTTACCTGTCGCATCGGTGAGCAGTTGATCTTTGCCGATTCGAAAGCGCCCCGTGCGCTGCCCCGCCACAAAAAATCGCGAAGGCGATAGAAAGGTCCAATCCAGATCGCTCTGTTTCAGCATGCTCAAGAACTCTGAGCCCTTTTGAGCTTCTGGCTTGACATGCGGCGGAAACTTTGGTGACTCCATCTCCAGTACACCGGGCGCAACTTCAAGGCTACCAGCTCCACCTACGACCAGATAGCGCCGCACGCCGGCTGCATGCACGGCACCAATCAGGCGCCGTCCATCGAAGTCCAGAAACTTGACCGCACTTAGAACGGCCTGAACACCGGCAAGGTGCTTAGCTAGTGAGGTCGAGTCATTGGCATCTGCCGCACGGGACTCAACACCCTCGAATACTGCGATTTTCTCCGGATGGCGCGCTAGCGCGATTACACGGTGACCTCTCTGGTTCAGCTCCCGCAAGATCCTAGAACCGGCGTCGCCACTCGCCCCAATGAGTGCCACGTACATTGTCACTTTCTCCGAGCAACCTATTTATTTATTTCGACTTGCGCTTAAGCGGGCGTTACAGCATGGAAGGCAATCAAGTGATCCGAGCCTGGCGCAATTTCACACTCAAAAGTCCCGATTCTAATGTATGAGCCAGGAAGTCTAACCTTCGATGCCAGCGTATTTCTCTACTTCGATTCAACCTCTCTCGTAAGCTGTCCGTTCCGCTCCTCGCGGCGCTCTCCGCCGTGCATCTATACAATACATAGCGTGAGTAACTCTGTACCCTTCCCGTCGAGTTGGCTTAATGTACCCGCAGCCACGAAACTCACCAATCGCCTTTTGCGATTAGCCGCATTAAATTCAACCATAGTCCGCATTGCGAGATACCAGGGCATGCGATTCAATAAACTAGACTTAAATCTCCTAATTGCGCTGCGAGCGTTGCTCAAAGAGCGAAGCGTCACGCGCGCCGGAACCAGCGTGCATATCACGCAATCAGCGATGAGCGGAATTCTTGGTCGGCTTCGAGATTTCTTTGACGATCCGTTGATCCTAACGGTCGGTCGCAAAATGGAACTGACGCCGCTAGCACAATCGCTCGTCGAGCCTATTAACGACTTGCTGTTGCGTATCGATGCGACAATTTCGGCCCGCCCGGAATTTGCCACTGAATCCACGCGCCGGCACTTCTCCGTGGTCGCCTCTGATTACACAATTTCCGCACTGTTGGTTGGTGTGCTGCACCACCTGAAATGTCAGGCTCCGGGACTCACGGTGGAGCTATTGCCCCCCAGCGAATTTGTTGCCGCGGAGCTTGAGTCGGGTGACATCGATTTTGTCATCATGCCCGATCGCTATTCGACGCCGGATCAATCTGGGCATCTGCTATTTGAGGATACCTACTGCATCGTGGCCGACAGCAACAATAAGCAAATCGGCAAGTCCATCTCATTCGAGCAATATGTGGACCTAGGGCACGTGGCCTATCAAGCCGGCCGCTCGGGCCCACCACTTTTCGATACCTGGTTTGACAAGGAATTTGGGACGTTGCGACGCGTGGAAGTTTCGGTGCACAGCTTTCAGTTGCTACCGCGGCTGGTGATCAAAACTGGACGAATTGCCACAGTTCATATGCGCCTCGCGCGGCAGTTCATGGCTCAGTACCCAGTGCGGATGATTCCGGTGCCGTTCAAAATCCCCAACATTCGCATGGTCATCCAGTGGCACAAGTATCGTGATTTGGACCCTGGTAGCCGATGGTTTCGCGACCAGATCATCGAGCAGGCCCAGAAGCTACCCCCTCCCGAGATGGCGTCGTTTGTCAGTTGAAGCTCTTAGTCCCTGAAAAGCCATAGCGCCGTCGACTCAGAGGGAAGCATCGTAAGTAGGGCGGTCGCGCGGCGGCGGCTTTCCGACTTCGAACACGTTGCGGTCCGAGCGCGTGATCTGACGCAGGGAGCCGCCGAAATCGTAATCGCCAACTGGCTTGGCGTGCGCGCAAGTTCTCTCGCCAATGCGGCCGATGTTGCGCTCAATCTACTGCATCAGATTTTCTGATGTCCTGCATAACCAAAGCGAATGTGGGCAATTGCGTGCACATTAGGCTCCGCCTCTTCGCCTATTGAGTGTATTGGTACTGGCAAGCTTGCTCACAGCTTCGCTCGTCATTGCAAAAATAGATCCCGAGAATGGGCAAAAGCGATTGGACCCAAACCTGTGCTCGAACTAATTTGGGGCTGAGAGAAGTGGGTATAAATCCGCGCACTGGGGGAATCGATGGTTCAGCTGACCAAGCTGCGGCTTTGGGGAATATGCCTGTGTATGACCGTTGCAGCAGCGGCGCGCGCCGAGGCGCAGAACGCGCCGCCGGGCGATGTAGGCAGTGACGCGCTCGAGGAAGTGATCGTTACGGCAGAACGGCGCAGCGAGGATCTTCAGAAAACCGCCACTTCAGTATCGGTGCGCAATGCGGACGAGATGAACAAGCAGGGTCGCCTGACGCTTGGCGATTTCCTAGAAGATATTCCGGGCGTCAGCGGCGTTCCGAGTCTGATCACGCCCACCGACCCGTATGCGGGCATCTCAATCCGAGGCGTCATCCCAGACAATTATTCGGGTCCCGTGATTCCTTCCACTGCCATCTACACCGATGGCGTCTATCAGGGGCTTGGCGGAGATTATGACCTCGATCACATCGAAGTCCTGCGCGGCCCCCAGGGCACCCTCTATGGCCGGAGCGCAACAGGTGGTGTCATTGCTGGCTATAGTCATGATCCCGTGCTCGGCACCTTTGGCGGCAATTTCACCGGCGTCTACTCAAGCTTTGCCACTCGCGTTGCCCAGGCGGCGTTAAACGTACCCCTAGGCAGTGAGGTAGCCCTGCGTGTATCTGGACAGGAGCGAGATGCCACGGGTTACCTGGGTCTGACTTCGACGCAGAGCGATTTGCGCGCAAAGCTTCTCTATAAGCCCTCTGACAGCCTTTCAATCCTGGTCGGCGCCGCCGCGCAGATCGACCACATCAATCAGGGGGGACCTAACTACGGGCTTACGGCACCGAATACGCTCGCCATTGAAAGCGAGAATCCAGTCACCATCGCCAAGGACCGCGAGCGCCAGTACTGGGCCAATATCAACTGGGACCTGGGTTGGGCAACGTGGACCTACATACCTAGCTACAAGTACGCCGTTTACGCTCCCGACGACGTCTATGTGGGGCCGCCGAGTGGTCCGGTCGGATTCAATCCGACGCTGACTCCGATGGACCGATCGGTGACGCAGGAAATGCGCCTGACCTCGGACGCGGGAAGCAAGGTCAAGTGGATTGTCGGCACCTTCTATTACAACAACATTCTGAGCCAGGACAACTATCTGCAGTGGCTGGCTTCAGGTGCGCTCGCATTCAACAATGCGGATCGCCGACTCACGCAAGATCTCGGGGTCTTCGGTGAAACGACACTGCCGTTGCAAGACACGTTGCGGCTCACGCTCGGCCTTCGATACGACTACACCTACGTCGATCATACGGCGCTCTCAATTAATAATCTGACCAAGAATTCGACTCTCATGCCGTTGCCGGCCAATTGCGCCAACGGCCCCCCGGGCCCACCCAATCCATGTTTTGGACTGCCTGAGATGCTCGTTTCATTCCCGCTGAACGACGCCCAAGGCCTCAGTACCTTCAATAACGTGACCTACAAAGCTCGTCTGGAAAAAGATCTGACCCCGGTCAATATGGTCTACGCTACCGTCTCCTCCGGATTTCTACCCGGAGACGTTCAAATCGGCCTGCTCAACAATGCGCCGTATAAGAGAGCATTTGCTGAGGAAACGCTGACGGCCTTCGAAATTGGCAGCAAAAATCGTTTCCTTCATGACACTCTTCAGCTCAATGGTGCGATCTTCTACTACGACTATTCCGGCTATCAGTCCGACATCGAACCCACGCCGCTGATCCCGGGCGCAGCGCATGTCACGATGACCGCTCCGGCACAGATGTGGGGCGGAGACCTGGAACTCATCTACCGGCTTACGGCCAATGACAGCCTGAATCTCACCGGCGGATTACTTGACGCCGAGTTCACGGGCAATCCGACCTTCAACTTCAGTGGCACGACGCTGTATTTCCTGCAGGCGCAGGGTTTCCGACGATTTGTCGGAATTCCGCCGGCCACCGCGACTGCGGCTTACAATCACCAATTTCCGCTGAGCAATGGCTCCAACATCAATGCTCGTGTGGACGGGCAATATTTCTCGTCTTACAACGAGGCCGCGGTCAATAACTACGGTATCGTCGCTCCGCAGACATTTGCGGAATTGGCTGCCGATTCGCGAGTCAGTGGACACGCAATCGGTAATCTTTCTGCCAACTGGAACTCTCCAAGTGGCAAGTACTCGGTTGGTGGCTTCGCGCGCAATTTCACCAATGACGTTTACAAGACCGGCGTCAATTACAACTATACCGTCACGCCAGCCGGAGTCGGCGCTGTGCCATCGGTCGGCCGCTCCTATGGCGCCACGGTACACGTGAGCTTCTAAACTGCCTGAGAGGAGTATTGCAGTGGGTGACCAAGGTGTAGGCTCACGCCGCGCTTACGATCGAAGGAGATCACGATGAAGATTGTTCGAAACCTGGCATTTGGCCTCACGCTGGCCCTGTATGTCATGAGCGCCCAGGCGCAGCAGGGCCCGGGAGGTCCTGGCGGCCCCGGCGCATCGATGGGTCCCGGCGCTGGCGGGCAACCTGAAGCCAATCCGCCGGTCATCGATTCAGTAAACTACGCCGGCAATGCCAAACTTAGCAGCGCCGTGCTTGCGAAGGACTCGACAATTAAGCCTGGCGCGCAGATCAGCAAAGAGCTTGTAGGTGGAGAGATCGACCGCATTATCGGCCTCTACAAGAAGGCAGGATACGATCTCGCGATCTCGCCCGATATCCAGCACCCTACTGCCGGCCACGTCGCCATCACATTCCGTATCGATGAGAATGGCAAGGGCGGCAACGCGGGACCTGCCCCTGGCGCACCAGCACCAGGTGGTCCAGGCGGCGCGCCGCCAGCCGGAGGGCCACCTCCCCCTAAGTGAAGTACGGCTGCCCAGCGCATCGCGGCAAGACATTTGTCTGACACAATTGTGACTCGCGCGTGCGTGTCTGGACATGCGGGATCTCTACTGACGGCCGGCTCGTTCGTGCCGCAAACATGCATGAGTGTTTTCGTTAACGGATTCGAATGACATGACATACATTCGGACACCCACCGCCTTGCTGCTCCTTGCAGTGGTGGCTTCCTTGGCCCCGCTGAAAGCTCGGGCGGCAAGCGATAGCACCGCTCGCTCCCTGGCCGCCGGCTCGACCTGGGAAATCTCCGAGCCGACCAAGCTCACCGAGCTGACGGTCGCCGAGGGCGCTTTCCTGAACGCACAAGCGGGTCACAGTCTGACGATGACCGTTAATGGCGTTCAGACGGACATTGGACCGGGCCATTTTCAGGGCCGTATCGAGTTGACGCCTACGGACGAAGTGAGCGTGCATTTCACCGACATGGGCGCCCACCGAACTGACATGCTTCGCTCCGGCATCTACATAGACAACGGCCTGTATATACCCCGCAAGTCCGTCGCAGCAGCCGTCAGCGCCGGCCGCGTGACGGATCGCAGCTCTCACGGCGTCGTGATCAACTCCGCCGGAAAGGAGTTCAACGGGATCGTTGTTACCGGCAATTCAGACTTCACAATCTCCAATCCCGACATTCACTTCACCGGTAACGGTCGCAATGATTTCGATGGCCTCGGCGCTGCGATAAAGGTCGATGGTCACTCCACCGTCACTATCGATCACGCCGCCATCCATAGCAAAGGCGTCGCGCGCACGGCCATCTGGGTCGGCGATCATGGCACCGCCATCATTAACAATTCCAATATTGAAGTGGCCAACGGCATCCTGCCCGCCGATTACAGCTGGTCGTGGGTGGATCCCGCTCAGTCAAAGGATGTGATGCTCGAGACCCCCTGGATGCTGGGGATCAGGGGCAACAACCGCGCGACATTGGTAGTTGCGGACGGCACCGTACGCTACAACCACACCCACATTCGTGCTGAAGCCTGGGGCGCGTTGTCCACAGACGATCCCAAGGGCGGAATCAAGCTTTACGCCAACGATTGCCTGATTGAAACCGTCACTAGCGGTTACGGTGCCTATACTGTGGGCAATACGCTCGACAGCTTCAGCAATACTCGCTTCGAGGTTGCCGACTACGGGCTGATCATGGCCAGCGGCAGCGCCCTTTTTACCAACAGTAGCGTGGTGAATTCCCGGCGTATCGGCGTGATGGCCCATGGTGGTGCAAGCGGCAGCCTCACAATTAACAAGCGCAGTGTATTTAACACCGACAAAGCCGTGATCCAACTCAAAAGTAGCAGCCCGGAGATCCGGGTCGATGGCGCCCGATTACACTCCAAGAGTGGCGTAATCCTCGAAGCCTTTGTCAACGACGACCCTGACGACGGCGGAAGCGGCCCACCGCCCGCGGCCTCGGCAGGTGGCAGCGCCGAAGGCACGCCGCCCCCACCGCCGCCGGTGGTAACCGGCCTCTACAACGCACCGCATAAGAACAAGGACATCGAGGCGCGCTTCTCGAACGTTGATCTAAAGGGCGACTTCGTGAACGCGCTCACCGCGCAAAGCAGCCTGAATCTACATCTGCTCCACGCCCGCATCACTGGCGCGATCACTACGGCGACCGCCACCCATGCATTGGGCCACAACGGGGAAAAGCTTGTCATGCAGGACAAGCCCGACCTGTATTACTTGATTGGCGAGGTCATCGAGACTTACCGCCCCACCAATGATCCGGGCGGAGTCAATATTGATCTGAATGCCTCTAGCCACTGGGTCGTCACCAAGGCCTCCTACATCACGGGGCTGACTCTAGCCGCAGGCAGTCAGATCACAGCGGCGAAAGGCTATCGCCTCGAACTTACTGTCAATGGAGTTAAGACTGATCTCAATCCGGGCCATTACCAGGGGCAAATCACGCTGACGCCGGTACGCATCTGAACGGCCATGCAAAACGCCGCGCACGCACCAAACTAACGCTCTCTGCACCATAAATAAGTGAGAAAGTAAATCATGGATTCTCGCGCTTGCGCCGCGCCCATCACGCCGACAGGACAGACGGGCCGCCCGTTGGCAATGCTCTTCAGCCTGCTCGCCGTCGTCGGCACGTCGGCAGGAGCGAGGGTCGACGACCCGCTCGCCGGACTTTACGGCAACACGCTGATCTCAGAGCGCACGATCGGCATCTCACCGCTTGGCGGCGCGGCGCATGTGTGGCTGGAGCGGGATGGTACTTATATCTCCTTTGATGTAACCACGGGCGGCCGCTCAGGCACCTATGCGGTCAAGAGGGAGGGAGCGAGCTGGCAGCTGTGCCTAAACTACCCCGCACCCATCGGCACGCGCTGCTATCCGATCGACCCGCACAAGATCGGTGACACCTGGATCTCCAACGATGGCGACACTTTCGGCGTCAACAGCGTCGTGCGAGGGCATCAATGAGACCTGAGGAGATCTTGGATAAGGCTGCGGTTATGATGGCCCTGACGTTCTCCCTCGCGCTGGCGGGAGCTGCGCGTGCGGAGGACTGGCGCAGGATTGACTTCGACGCCGATCTTACAACCTACCTAGTCGATATTAGCCGGATCGAGCACAGCGGCGACAGCGCCCGCGTTTTTGAATTGAATGTACCCGGTCGGACCGCGATCGCGACCGGTGCCGAATCGCACACGATGTTCGAGCGCCAGTTCGACTGTGCCAAAGGCACAGAGAAACTTGGCAGCATTTTCTACTACGTAAGCCTTGCGGACCGTGGGCGGCAGCTGACGCATCCCGATACCTCCTTTTCAGTGCGGCGCGGCTCGCTTGATGAAATCATGTTCAACATAGCGTGCCACGGCGGGGCGTCGCCGAGTGCCGCCGGCTATGCCTCAGTCGAGCAAGCCGTCCGCCGAGCCTTCATGGACGCCATCAAGTTGCCAGCGGACCAGAGCGTTCGCACGCAGCGACCATTTAAGCCTCCTGGCGATCCAATCATTGGGCCTGCGGATACACCACCACCGAGGTAGTTCCGATGGGCACTCGCACATTCACACTGGCAGTCTTTGTCGCTGCACTGACCTCGAACGCATGGCCGCAGGCCGACCCCGACCCCGCTCGACTTGGACCACCGCCTGGCGCTGGCGGCTTTATTAACGGCGCACTAGCCATACCGTCGGGCGCAGGCTCGCGTCAAGATCCGAGGCACTTGCCGGATTTTGCCGGAGTATGGATTCGTACGGACATGGGGCATCCGGACCAGACCAAGATCTTACCCTTTATGCGCCCCGATGCCGCGGCTGACTGGAAACGAAAGATTGACGCGCACGATTTCGCAGTTCCCTGGTCGCAGTGCGAACCGACGGCCTTTCCCGCCATACTTACGGAGATGGGCCTACCATTTGAAATCCTCATGACACCGGGACGCGTAACGCTGATAGCCGCCGACGGGGAAATCCACCGTATCTACACCGACGGCAGCACCCACCAGAACGCGCCGGACGGCGGGACCTATTTCGGCAATTCCATTGGTCACTGGGAAGGCAGGACATTGCTCGCCGAAACCACGGATCTGCGTTCAGACAACGACGTGGTAATGGGACTGACAGCTGGCACTGACGCCATGAACGTCGCGGAGAAAATGCGCCTGAGCGGCCCGGACGAATTGCAAGATGACATTACAGTCACCGGACCGACGTACCTACAGGAGCCGTACCATTATGTGCAGCGCTTTCGCCGGCTTCGCGATCAGCGCGTCGGAGAATTCGTCTGCTTAGGCGGCAAGAACCGTGACAACGGCTCGACGCTTGATCTGACACCGCCGCCCCCGCAACAGCGCACCCGCTAATCACCGCCTGAAACGCGCACAGGCCTCTGCGCGATTCCACGCCTATTCCGCTAATGGCTTATCGCACAAGACATAGCGATCATATTTATCAATGTGTTAGCGGTCCAATATTTGCGCTGCATCGCACCAGCTTAGACTCGTCCGGGCCAAAGTCCGCCGCCATAGCGAGGTGATGCTGTTTGCTGAGAGAGGTAGGCGTCCTCTCACTGCCAAAAGTTGCGGTCTGAACACATCGTGCTTCATGCAACTCTAGGCGAATCGACTCGCCTCGTCGAAGGTCAAACGGGGATTGCGAGGGAAGACTGACTCGGGCTTCCCATGTCCCAGGCTGCAGATGAAATTCGACTGAATGTGCGTGCCCGCAAAGAACGCCTGATCGACCGCCGCATTATCGAAGCCCGACATGGGCCCGCAATCCAAACCTAACGCGCGCGCAGCGATTATGAGATACGCGCCTTGCAAACTCCCGTTACGCCTCGCCGTCACTTCTGCCACGCCTGGCTGCGAGAACGCTTTCTGCATCATCTCGCCCCGAGCTGGAAACAATTTTGGCATTAATTTCGGGAAATCGAGGTCATAGCCAATAATCACTGTAAGCGGCGCCGCCATGATCTTTTGGCGATTTGCTTCCATGGCGAGTGCCGCGAGACGCGCTTTTCCTTCAGCACTCTGGACCCAAACAAACCGCGCCGGAGTCGAATTAGCCGATGTTGGACCCCACTTGAGCAGTTCATACAAGCTGTGTACGACACTCTCCTCGACCGGCTCATCAGTCCAGTCGTTGTAGGTTCTGGCGCCGCGGAATATCTGTTCGAGCGCCTGTGCTGAGAGGGGAAGTCCCATGGTAAGGCTCCTGGTCGGCTCGGTTGTATGAATTAGTAATTACGGGCTGTACGTCATACGCGATGGTCTCAGGATCAACTTGGTGCCGCAAGACTTAGCAGAACGTCAAGTTTCTTCAACCAATCAATTCCGCTAACGCTGTCGCGCGCTCCGATCCCGTTGGGCCGGCACTCGCCTCCAACCCGCATTCACGCGCCGCAGGACCGGCGGATTCCGCTCTAGTGGCCTACCCAAGGCGAGTGGAAGCCGGTCGGGCCTAGGTTCGGCAGCATATGCAGTCCCTGAATTTTCCCGTCGTAGACGCGAATGAGCTGCGCGGTCACGTTGGTAGCCGGCATCGGCCGCAAGGCCGGCTCGGTGAAGCGCCCGGATGTCTGCTGCTTCCCCAACATATCAGTGTACGGCTGTAGTAGCGAATTCGGTACAAGAGCGGATTCGGTTGGCGTGGTTATGAGATGGGGTTCCGCAATTCCGGTCGCGACGGCAATGCTCACAACAATGCCTTGCTCCTCATCTGCGATGTCAGTCCGCGCTCGCCTATTGGTTGGGCCAATTGGCCGGTTTCCACACGGAATGGATACACTAGCTTTGGCAGGTGCGCGGCTTTGAAGTCGATCAGCAACATGCCAATGGCATGGATACAAGACTTCTCGCCGCAGAATCCTCGCACCGTCCTCTTCACCTCCGGTGATGACCTGGAAGCGAAACAGAAGGTCATGGAGCTAATCGACAGCGTCGGCTTCGCTGCGGTCGATCTCGGATCTCTCGCCGTCGGCGGCGCTATGCATCAAGTAGGCGGCTCGCTATCGGGACTCGAGCTGCACT
>Ga0302310_10000769_pt1 | contig 28827 bp, 23 predicted proteins | sample III_Palsa_N1_2_FD_200451 | JGI IMG/M metagenome (GOLD analysis project Ga0302310, IMG submission 200451) | Peat permafrost microbial communities from Stordalen Mire near Abisko, Sweden - III_Palsa_N1_2 | ecosystem: Environmental > Terrestrial > Soil > Palsa > Peat permafrost | place: Sweden...
GGTGTCGATGTACGCCTGCGCGAATGCGTTGGCGATTCTTGCGGCATCTTTGGCATTGTCCCACGTCGCGGAGATGCTGATGACATAGCTGTCGCGCGGCGGCGGCACACTGATGCTTCTCTGCAGGCCGCCCGCGAGCCAGCCGACGAAGTCGCCGTGACCTGCCGTTGTTTTCAACCATTGCCGTTTCAAAACCGGATCTTCGTCGAACCCCAGCTCCTTCACCACCCGCTCAGCCACCCTTGGACTCGTCACAATGTCGGTCTGGGTTTCCATCTCGTTGGAATCGGAGGCACCGGGATATGCAGCGGCGGCGACCGGATCCAGTTTCGTGTTCACGACGACAGATGCGAGTGCGGTGTAAAGCTTCGGCGCGCGCAGCGTCAGAATCTGTGAGACCAGCACACACGCAAGGATTGAAGCGAGCGCCACGCCCCAGCGTGCACGCAGGACGCTCAAGAATTGATAGAAGCTCATCTTTATGCTCACTCCGCCGAAAAAAAACTACTATTCAGCGTGCCCTCGGCCCAATCGCTTGGCTTGGTCTCTTGTATTGAGCCGGTTGCTCGGACCTATGACTCATGCAATATCTGTACCCGCATGTCAACCAATCTTCCGTACCGAAGTATGCGATTGGCTCCTCGCTTCGGCAACTGCAAATCCGTACGGCAGCGACGCACTATCAGCCCTGCACCGCCGTTGCACAACCTCATTTCCACGGCATTCAGGCGACGAACCGAACCCGGCTGCCATTTCGCAATGCGTTAAGTAAAACGCGACGGCGAATTGATGACGCTACGCCGCATGTGTGGCCGTTTGTAGCGCGCCGGTCGCGCGAGAATAAATTTCGTGTTCAGGTGGCCAGTCGGATTGGTGGCAACTGAGGCCTTCGCATTTGCACCACCCGGAGGCAGGAAATGACGCGTCGCGATCGATCAGTGTGCGCGGCGGCCCCTCCCTCGCGCCGTGATTGACAACGCCCTCGCCAGGCCCAAAAGTTTCCGGTCAATGTGCCGAGGATCATGAATATGCCGGGCATCAGAAATTGTCTTCGCGCCGCACTCGCACTTTTCTGCATCGTCATCGGCGGCTGCGACGCGGATAGCGGCTCGAGCATCTATGCGCATGCGGCGCGCCCCGATGCGGAAGGGGGAGTGCCTGCCGCAGCAGCCGCGGTGGGGTACACCACCAGAACCTTCGGCTCGGCCGTGGATCTGGGCAGCAACTGGTTCAACTGGTCTTTTTACAACGCAGGGGCGCAGCCGGCGGACGCGACACGCTACAACCGCGATGGCAGCCTGTTGCTCTCGGGCATCGAGAACAATGGCTACGGCGCTACGATCGCGACGGCGCAGCGGGCACGGGAGGCGCCCGGTTGGAACGGTGCAGCATTTGGCGGTGGTGCTTATTTTGAGGCGACTCTCTCCTTCACGGGCCCGTCGGCGGGACCTTTCCTCAACGGCGGGCCAGCCTTCTGGATGCTGGACATTGAGCACTTGAGTGAGGGGCCTTACAACATCAACTGGCCGAGCGGGCCTTCAGGATGCATCCATTTTTTTGAAGTTGATGTCATGGAGTACGATACGGGCAAAGCAAACGGCTTCCAAAACGGAATCGCCACGTGGTTTGCCAGCGCTAATGGTGCGTGCGGCCACGGCGCAACCTTCAACCCCAATACCGAAATCCCTGGTGCTGTCGGTGGCGTACTGGTCCCGCCCGCTACAGATTTCAGTAAGCCACACCGGTATGCGCTGCTATGGGTCCCCGCTACGGGTTCCGGAAATACCACCGCGAGTCAGGGCTATCTGAAGTTCTATTTCGATGGCCACCAGCTTGGCCACATTTTCACCTGGAACTATTACGATCCGTCGCTGGCCGAACGCTATCCGGCCTTTCCGCCCGTCAATGGCACCTCGGCGATGTCGGGCATGGATTGGCGTCATATGACCATGATTCTAGGCACGGGGAAGAATTACCCGATGGTGGTCCATGCGGTTTCGGTCTGGCAGCAATCGAACCTGAAAAACCTGTTCGTTGCGCCTTGATCATCTTCAGTGCCGAGGTGGCGGTACCGATTCTGCGGCCGCCTCCGTGAATACGGTCACCGCGGCCTCTACCGGCGCCGCGGCCGCCGAGGCGCCGGTTCCCGTGCTAAATAACCTTCGGTAGATTCCGAAACACATGCTCTGATAGTGGTTCCAGTCCCTTGCCTGAATTGTCTTGGAACCGATGTCTCCCATCGCTATGCATTGGTCGCGGTTGGCGTGCAGGAACGTCAGCCTCTCGGCGATGGCGTCGGCGTTCCGGATTGGCACCACAAACCCCTCGCGCCCATTTTCGATCAGGTCCGCCATTCCGGTGTTTTCGGAAACGATGACCGGCAGCCCCGACGACATTGCTTCAGAAACGACCAGACCGTGCGAGTCGGCAAGTGAGGGCAGAACAAAGACATCCGCGTCACGATATTGCGCGGGAACCTGCGGCCGCGATACGGGGCCCAGTTCTTCGAAGACACCGCGATAGCGCTCAAGCACACTTCGAAAGGCGGGATCAACCGGGCCGGCGAGAAGTAGTCGTGCGTTCGACAACTGTGCCTTGCGAAATCCCTCCAGCAGATAATGCACGCCTTTTCTCATGCATACGCGGCCCAGGAAGAGCACCTTGAACTCCTCGCGCGGGGGGCGGTCGCGGGCTGCGAACTTCATACGGTCCACGCCGTACGGACATACCAGGATTCTGCCTTCGCTGACCCCCCGCTCGACGAAGGTGCGCTTCGCGTAGGCGGACGGGCAGAAAATGTAATCTGCAAGCTCAATCTCTTCGGACACGTGGCGGATAAAAGTCGGCCCGTTCACCTGATATTCGATGCCCAGCCGCCTGGCCTCTTCAGAAAGGAGCTCATCCTGGAAGCGCGGATGCTCCTCTCGCATATCACAAATGACCTTGATACCCAGGCGCTTTGCCTTCCTTGCGGCAAGCCATCCGATGCTGTGCACGAAATGCACCACATCGCACTCCTGCATTGTCGCGGCCGCGGCGCGCGCGAACAACTCATTGCATACCGAATTGGCCCCTTCGGGGCTGACTCCGAACTTCGTCATCCCCTTCTGGACCAACTCCGGCAGCCACAGTCTCTTGATGCGCTCCGGAGCAATTCCTTCAAGCCTGCGCTCGGCCCACAGCCGTTCAAAGACGCTTCCCAACCTGCGCATTCGCTCTTCGTTATCGCGTAAACAGGGGCCGGTAATGTAGCTTTGCAGAAAGCCGCCGCGCTGCAACGCAAGAGCCGTGTAGTAATAGTGGAAAATATTAGAGATCAGTTCGACTCTAACCATGTGTGGTATGTCGCTTAGGCCGAATTTGCAGCATTGCCGTACGGCCTTGCGCCGCACCACGGAAAGCTTAGCTCTGTGAGATACCCATGTCTACTGCGGCTCCCGCGCAAATGACGGAGCCAGGAGTCGACCTGCAATGTGCTGCGCGAGGCGTAAAGCCAGCGCTGTCAGAGTGATCGTTGGAAAATCCGAAGATACGGTGGGGAATACGGATGACCCAGCGACGTAGAAATTCGTCATTCCATGAATTTGACAGTTACGATCCACGACACCCTCACGTGGAGAATCATGCATGCGCGTGGTGCCCATGTGATGCCAGTTACCTTCGCGCTCGAACGTCTCGGGCCAGTCACCATCACCGATCCGCGGGTCCAGAGTCACCTCTGCAACGCCGCTCGATTCGAGTTCATCCCGCAACAACGCGTACATCCGATCGAAAGTTCGCTTGACGTTGCCATCGAGGCGCCAAGCGACGCGTACGCGAGGCATGTTCAGGCGGTCGCGTTTATCGGATAGTGTCACGCGGCTGTCCGGGTTCGGTGCCGGTTCCACCGTCGCCTGCATACGCACGCCGTGTATCAGGACCTTCGGTTGAAAGACACGCGCCGCAGCAAACCCCACTGATAGAAGCGGATGCCTCGCGACAGTCAACAGATCCTGGCTCAGGGTCGATCCCGGACTCTCTGCACCCTCGTAGCGGCGCCGCAGACGCCGGATTGCCGCGCCCGCCTTGTGGTGTTCGCCCGGGAAAATTGAGGTGACTTCCACTCGCGCGTTAAGCAATCCCTCGCGTTCCTGGAGCTCGGGTGTCGCGGCAAACTGGGCAGCAATTCTGGTGCCATTTGCGGAAAGCACGTTGTTTTGGTATTGAAATTTGTTGTCGTAAAGCTTATTGCCGCGCCACTGGGGTCGAAATTTTACCCAGCCGGAGGTGATACGAGGGTGGTCCGAGAAGTAGCGCCCAACCAGATCATGGGCGTTGCCCAACCCGCCTGGCATTTGAGTATTCGAGGCAAGGAGTAGCCTTGCATTCTCAATCCCGCCCGTCGCCAGGACGAACGCTTGTGCTCTGACGGTGAATTGAGTGCCCTCGAGCGTTTGTGCCTGAAGGTGCTTCAACGTTGTCATCGTTGCCTCTGCCAGAAGATTGGTCACGTTGGCATGCAGCACCACCGAAATCTTCTTGGAATCGCGCAGCTCCTGGCGAAACGCTTTCCCGGCCTGCAGCGGTGGACTGAACTGCGACACCCCATCGACCAATGTTTGTCCGGAGAACGGGAAACGTCTGACGTCCGGACGATTGATGGCGTCCACCCAATACCCGGGATCAAAATTGTTGACACCCAGCTGGAGTACGCCTTGGGCGCGCTCGTAATAGGACGACAGCTCGTCCGGCCCAAACGGCCAGCCGCTATGTGGAACCCAGCTGCGCCGCTCGTAGTCGAGCGCATCCATCGGTCGGCACCAACCGCCCCAACAGTTGCTACTGCCACCCAGATAGCGGCTGCGACAGCCGTCTGCAAAATCATAAGGGATGCCAATGCATTCGCCGCGGTAGAGATCGCGCGTATCGGGGTCGGGCTCAAAGCCCCCGCTTTCCAGGACGCAGGATTCGATGCTCCGCTCAGCAAGCTCACGCGCAATCACCAACCCGGCAAGACCACCGCCGATGATCGCTACCTGGGTTGAAAGAGATGCTCCCGCTTCAAGCCTCCGGGCATCTAGAAACATACCGCCTCGTCCTGATTATGGATTTGTCATAAAATCGGCTGACCGATATATCGTGAGCGATCGGAATTGGATTGACGATCATGAATCTTGTCGTCGGTCGTTGGCACGATATCACGCCGCATGTGGACAACTCCATCTGCAGGCATTAGCGTCCCAGGAAGATCATGATCAAACAGAGCACGGCGCGTGACGCAAAATAACAAGCAAATAGCATTGGTCGGACCATTACCGCCGCCCGTGCATGGCTTCTCGAATGTGACCGGAAAAATGCTGGCGCTGCTGAATGATCGCGCCAAGGTGGCGATATTTGATCGCGCCTGGGGCGCAAGAGGCCGGAAGCCGTTCAGTGCGCTGCTGCTCGTTGGGCGGTTCTTCGGCTTCTGCTGCAGCAAGCGCAGGTTCACGCTATACGTTGCCCTCTCCGGGGGCAACGGCCAGGTCTTTGACTGTCTCTTCATACTTGTGGCAAGACTTTTTCGACAGCGCATATTTGTCCATCACCATAGCTTTGCCTATGCGCTTTCGTCCACAGCCATCAATCGGCTGCTGTTCCGCTTGGTAAGACGTGAGAGACACATCGCGTTGAGTCACGGCATGGCCGATGCCTTGACGGAACGTTATTGCCTGGAGCGCGGGAAAATGCGGGTGGTGCCCAACGCGGCGTTCTTTGATCAGGCCCCCTACGCGGACATCGCAAGCAAGGTGGCGGCTGTTCGGCCGGTGCAAATTGGATTTCTCTCAAATATCACCTTCGACAAAGGCATCCTGGAATTCTTTGCGGTCCTGGACCGACTCCGCAAGCTCGATATCGAGTATCGGGCGCTGATTGCCGGGCCGGTGTCCCCATCAGCCAATCAAGTGTTCTATGAGCTTCTCAAATCCGCAAGTGGTGTTGAATATCTCGGCCCGCTATACGGCAGCGCCAAGGATAAGTTCTATGCGAATCTGGACATTTTTCTGTTCCCCACGAAGTATGTCAATGAGGCCGATCCGCTCGTGATACACGAGGCGCTGCGCAACGGGGTCTACGTGATCGCCTGCGAGCGGGGTGCGATAGCGGAAACACTTGGGCACGGCGCTGGTCTTGCCGTGCCGCACGAAGGTTTTGTGGAGTGCGCAGTCGAGTGTGTTGGTGCGCTGAGTGTCGACCGCGATCTATTGCGGCGGAGACGGCAATTGGCGCTTGAACAAGCACGAAATCTGCGTACCGAAGCGAATACATCACTTGATGGTGTTCTTGAGGAGATCACCGAATCGAGTTGAAAGTCGTGACTGATTGGGGCTGTGGCGGAGGTCACGATCCGGAGGCCTCGATGGCAGCCGTATCTGCGACGGGGGATGTGGTCCGCCGTCGACTACGACTGTTTACCCATCGCGAGCGTGGTTTCTGGATGGGATTGTCGATCCACAACGTCATCCCAATCGACAGACCAATCGTCGCCACATAGAGCAGCCCTGTCAGCAGCCAGCGGCTCACCGGAAGGTGACCCGTCATCGCTGCCTCCAATAGCGGCCAATGAAGCAGGTACAACGCGTAGGACGCATCGGCGAGTGTTTTGTCGACGCGGTCGCTCCGGCGTGACGTCGTCCAGATTGCGTAGGGAATTGCGAGGAAGGAGATGGTGATCTGCGCCGGGATGTTCCACATCGATAGGGGTCCCGGATGTGTGCCCACGCATAGGATGCTACGCAGCGCTGGCACAGCCAGGCACACGCCGACGCCAAGTATCACCAGCATGCCGCTTCCGGCCAGCAATGCCTTGCCAGGCCGCCACTTCATCTGGGCGGCCACGATGCCGATGGCAAAGAATATGGCGCAGCTCGCGAGATTTTCCCCAAGGAATTTAGATGCCAGCGCCGACCCGACTGCAATCCCAAACAGCGTCCATATCCGCGAGCCGCCGGTCATGACCAAGATCGCCAACGGTGCCAGCAGATAGAACTGCATTTCCACATCCAGCGACCACGCCGGCAGAATAGGCAGCCAGTCAAGGCTGTGATAGCCAAGAATGGCGATTTGCGAGCCCCAATAGTGAACCAAGCTGCTCGAGCCGGCGTGGTGCCAGGGCTGAATCAGCAGCGCAATGACTCCGCAGATCCAGAACAATGGCAGCAACCGCCAGAAGCGCGACACCAGGTATGTGAAATACGGATTTTCGGTCTTCGAGTACTTGGATTGCCACATGACAGTGATCCAGTACCCGCTGAGCGTGAAGAAAATATAGACGGCTGCCGAGCCTAGATTGACCCGCGTCGAATGTGCAACGAGGACCAGCGTCGCAAGAAAATAACGAAAGGTGCCGGGTCCCGTCAGTCTCTCCACCATGATCACAGACTCCCTGAACACGTCCCCGACCAGGAATCGGATGAAGGAAAGTTTCATGGATAGTCTCATCGAAACTCGTCTGTCATATTCTTATTTGACGTAAATCGTTTTTTGATTGCGTCGCAGGCGCGGGCCCAGCCGACACACAACCTTTCGCCATTGCATTCGATTGGGGCACTCGGACACTGCCTTGCTCTTTTTGAGGGCGCTCGCTACGGCGCATCGGTGGCACGCCCAGCCCACAGTCAAGGCTTTCAATTCACCCAACTTTGCCCTGTGAATAAGAAGTTGCGGCATATTCTTGCGGAAGGATAGAGATCCGACAGCGCGATACCGGCGAGCTACTGGCATCAATCCCGAAAACTACCTGTAAACCGCGAGCTTGTGGGTTTGCGGTGATGACTATCAATGGACGATCGACGCGCAGCGTTGCGCTCGCGTGGCCAGGTCGGGCTGATCGCACAATCATCAATGACCAGAAGCTGGATGCGGGTCATGACTCGCGAGTGCTTGCGAAGGTGTCGGCGGCAGCCCGCCGGAACGATACGGTGGGGGATCAAATTTCATCTGACATATTCGCGGCAGCCCGTATTAGATTCCCTTCACCACGCGCAAGGCGCGGCGGCGAGGCGGCCGCCGCTCGAACGGGCAGAATGTTGGAACTCGGTGATCTGTGTGGTACGGTTAAACAATAAAGAGAGCCCAATCTGCACCGGCAATCCACGAGCAGCCGATCGCAGGACAACTCCGCATGCACTCAGAGGCGAATAGCGCGACGGCACCGGCGATTGTCGCAAGTGGCAGTCTGCATCTGAAGGGCCATATTCCCGGACTCGACGTACTGCGAGGACTAGCGATTCTGATCGTCGTCCTTTTTCATGGAATTTACACCCGCGATTCGTTGCCCGCATTCCACGGTCTAGGGTTCGGCCTGTTCTATGTCGCGAGTCTCGGAAGCTCCGGGGTGACCCTGTTTTACGTGCTTTCCGGATTCCTGATCACGGGAATCATTGTCGACGGCTCGGCAAATCCCAATTTCTACAGACAATTTTACCTGCGCAGAGCCGCGAGAATTCTGCCCGCATACTTGCTACTCATCACCGTTCTGAAGCTCACCCACACGGTCAGTTGGAACTTTGTACTCGCCGGGCTGCTCTTCATCGGCAACATGGCCCGGCTTGTCGGCGCGCGCGACTACGAATACGGGCCTATGTGGTCGTTGGCTGTGGAGGAGCAGTTCTACCTGTTGTGGCCTTGGTGCGTCCGACGCTGTTCTGCGCCCACATTGGTTCGCGCGATTCCCATATTCTGCGGCGTCTTGTTTTGTCTGTTGGCACTCGTTGCCGTCTATGCTCCGAAAATCGACATCGAATACAAGCTATGGGGCAATGCACCGTGGCTCATGGCGGGCGCGTGGGTGGCGATCGCTCTCCGCACCAACACGTTGCATGCGGATAACATTCGATCCTTGATCGTGGGTCTGCTGATTGCAGCGGCGATCACGTTTCCCATCGTGCCCTATATAGACCTCTTTCGGCACCAGACGGTGGCGCTGCCATTTTATCGCCTGCCGTTTGCGCTGCTCTACATGGCGATGTTACTGATTGCCATTCGAAATAGGCGCAGCCCGGTGACCTCCACATGGAGACGCTGTTTAGCCTTTCTGGGATATATAAGTTACGGGCTTTACCTGATCCACCAGTTCGTGCAGGACAACTTTGACCGCCTGGCCATACATACCTGGCTCGGACGGCAGCAACACAATATGCCGGGCCTACTCATCAGCTGCGCTATTTTCTCAACCGCGTCGATTGCGATTGCATACCTGATGCGAGTGCACTTCGAAAGCCTGTTCCTTGATCGACGCGCCCCCGCGCGCGCCGTTAATGAGCTTGGCCCTCCTGCAGCGTAAAGCCATTAAGTCCTGACAACTCTGGACTCAATGAGCGGGATCGGCGACGGCGGCTCCCTGCTCGGCAGGGAAAAGCTTTTCATGTGCATGAAACATCGGGTGAGCGTAAGCTAAAGAACAGTTTGCAGGTCACGGTTCCGATTAAAAAATCGCTTTAGAAGGGACGTTGCGATGCGCAATCAGTTGGGTTTTGGTGTTCTTGCTGGGCTCGTTTTCGCCGCTCCAGCCTTTGCAACTCCTGTCGCATTGGATGTAACAATAAATAGCGAACAGGTTTGCAGCTTGGTTTCTGGAAACATCAACTGTACTGAGACTGCCGTCGCCCCGACTTCATTTGATATCACGCTCAACTTTAGTCCTGGCGCGGGAAACAGTTCTGGACCGACCAGTACGGTTTATCCAACGTACACATTGACCCAAGCTAGTGCTGGCGAGACACTTTCGCCGCTTGGGGCAAACAATCAGTCTCCCTATTACTCTCAGCTCGCGGGCTTACAATCGCAGAGTGCGTCATTGTCGGAAATTGCCCAGCTAAGCGGAAGCAGCGTCTACTTCGGGTTTACCGACGGCGAGTCATCAAGTGGCGTGATTAGTGGAACCACTTACGACCAGCTCTTTGAGCAAAATAACTATAATTTTGTTGGTAATTCCTATTCCAGTCATACCTATTATGACGAAACCAGTCTGGGCGGAAGTACCCCGCTATCAAGCGCCAGTCAGGTTGCCGTGCCATCCGTGGCCCAACAGCTGTTTGAGCTGGAGAACGGAACAACCAAAAATATTAGTTTCGGTGCAACGGACATCATTCAAAGCATTACCGGAAGTAGCGTGGTTTATACGAAGTACGATTCTATAACATACAGCGGCAGTTACAGTGTCGTACCACTGCCCCCATCAGCTTTGCTCTTTCTGAGTGGCATAGGTGGCCTCGCCACAATTTTCCGAAGGCGGCGTGTCTGAAGTGTGCCCTGGGGCATGACCAAACTGCCATCGGAACAATAATCCAATCCAAGGTTTCCAGCCCCCCCCCCCAGCGACGCGTCGGGACCGCACAATTTTGGCCGCAGCAACGGCTCACTGGTTGGATCGTCGGTACTTTGCAATTAGGACTCGTCCGCCACTCTCCGACGCTCTTTCATCGCGGCAACTTCTCGGGCCATGTAAACGTGGCGTAAGCCCATTGCGGCAATCCCACCGACCCGCTGTCGACGCCCTGCGTGATGCGCGGTCTTCGTAGCGGTGGCAATTGCCCCGTTGTTGGGGCCGGGGCCGAGCGCCCGGGTTGAAACCCGTCGCGGCGCTCGGAGAAACCGGTTGCCGTCAATTGGTTCCACCCAGATGCTGGCCGCGCCGCCTCGATAGGCTACATCGCCGCCAGCACCCAGGGACCGGCTAGTTACTCAAGTTGCTGGCTCCAGATTTCTGCCAGACATTCACGCCATACACCGTCATTGGCTGCGAGGTGCCGGTTCCAAGAATCAGTGTCATGTGACGATAGTCCATTCCCGACATTGCGGAGGAACCGTTGACTGGCGGCAGCGCAGGATAGGTTGCCGTGAGCGTGGGATCGTAGTAGTTCCAAGTGAACGTAGTACCCACCTGTACACCGTCGAAATAGAACTTCATGTAACCCTGCGTGTAGGTAGTGTCGCCGGAACCCGTAGCGGGCACCCACAGAAGCCCATAGCGATGCGGCTGGGTGAAATCGGTACCCGTGGGAGTCAGCACACCGCCGGCCGCACCGGGTATCTGCGTATTCGGATTGTAGGTGGCGCCGCGGCACGAACCATCGTAACTGTTGTACCAGGTTGCTATCCCATTTTGGTAGCCGTAGGTGTCGCCCGTGTCGTACTCCATGGCATCGACCTCAAAGTAGTCGATGCAGCCCGAGGGTCCGGCGGGCCAAACGATATTGTATGGCCCTTGGCTAAGGTGCTCGATGTCAAGCAGCCAGAAGGCAGGACCACCATTGGGGTAAGGGCCGGGACCTTGTCCTGTAAAGGATAGTGTTGCCTCAAAATAGCCGCCCCCGCCGAAAGCCGATCCGTTCCACCCATTGCCGCCGGCGATCTGCTGTGCGCTGGCAATCGTGGCGCCGTAATTGTCATTCTCGATGCCGGTGAGGAGTAGATTGCCGCCGTTTGAACCGGTGGCGCCCGCAGCTTGGGCACCAGAGCCGTAAAAGTTCCAGTTGAACCAGTTGCTTCCCAATCCGACGGTGGGGCCGAAAGTCTGGGTGTTATAGCCAACTGCAGCAGCCTGCGCTGGTACGCCCGCAGCGCTTGAGGTACCGGAACTCACGGTAGCCGGGGCGCTTGAGGTAGAGCCACCGTCCGAACCAGACGATGTCCCGGTGCTCGATGACGTCGTGGTCGCTGGAGGACTGGAAGTGCCGGTTGCCGGAGGGCTGGAAGCTGTGGTGGTGCTCGAGGTGCTGCCGCCACTGGTAGTCGTCTGGGAACCGCTTCCGGTCGAGCTCGTCGAACTTGACGAACTGCTCGGCGCGCATTCAGGTACCCCGACAGGCGGGGCACCGTTCTGCGCCCAAAAAACCGCGCCCGCGCCCACGCCGTTAGTCGTATTCGTGCTGAACCACGCGCACGTAGTCGTTTGCGCGTACACCGCGCTCCAGAACGGGTTCAGGACATACACCAGAAGCGCGGCATTGGCATTGGGGACTTGAACGGTTGAACCGTTCACCGTGACGGCGCCATTGGTCAACGTCCACGTATCTCCGACGCTATCCACAATCTCCGTGGCCGCGGTCGGAACGATCGTTCCGCTGGCAGAGGCAGTGGTCGTGGAGGCGCTGCCCGCAGGCGTGCTGCCAGCGCTCGATGAGCCGCTGCTCGTGGATGACGCGGTGCTCGATGAGCCGACGCTGGCTGGGGCACTTGAGGAACTGTCGCCGGTCGAGGACGAGCTGCTCGACGTCGACGCGGTTGTCGCCGGAGGAGTCGTGGTGGTCGGCGGAGCCGTCGCAGTAGTCGTGCTGGTCGCACCGGTGGAGGTGCTGGCGGTGCCCGAGGGAGTCGAGCTGCTCGGCGAGCAATTAGGCACCGCAACGGCGGGCGCGCCATTCTGGGACCAGACGACCGTGGCAGCGGTGGTACCGGCGGTGGTGTTTGTGCTGTACCACGCACAGGTCGAGGTCTGCTGAAATACTGCGCTCCAGAACGGATTGGAGACATAGACCAGCAGCGTGGTACTGGTATTGGGAACCGCAACGCTCGTTCCGTTGATGGACACGACCCCATCGGCCAGTGTCCAGGTATCGCCGGCGCCGTCTATGATCTGAGCCGCCGTAGGAATGATCGTGCCGCTGGGTGAGGCGGCCGCGCTGACAGCCGCTGCGGCCACGGTGCCTCGCAACCCTACCGTTTTCGCGTCTATCGCGGATGTTCCGTCTGTGGATCCACTTCCGCCGCAGGCCGTCAGTACGGCGCACGAGATCAGAAGCGCTACGTTGTTCAACTTGGTGGTATTACGCATAAGTACTTCGTTTGATATTCAGCTGAGCATTGCGAACGGTTTTAGAGGACATAAGTGGCCTGCGCAACAGATTCTCCGATTGATAGCTCGAATTTGTGACAGGCGTCGTACTTATCCTGCGCCGAATTGAGCGATTATCCCAACAGTCTGCGTTCGCAGACATGTGTCCCACCACCGACATTCAACAAGCATGCGTTGAGCTTGCCCCTGCTTTAGCAGGGTTTCCGCAAAGCTCTAAGAGCTAACCTAAGCAACAGGATTTAGGCGGCATTCCATATCGGTGACATGGAAACACTCACGCTTTGGCTGCGTCCGAAATAGACGGGCCCGCGCCCGTGCTTAACTTGAGCGCGTCCGGCGGACTGTTCATTTGCGGCGGTCAAGTGCAATTAACTCATGCGGGAGGCGTGACGCTGCTCTGCTCGGATACGCGCTCAATCGCTCTTCGCATTATCCGAGGTAGCAGCCATGCGGGTAGGGCGACGCTCGCCACGAGATATGCCAGCGCCATACCGGAAGCCCCCAAGCCCGGCACGAACAAAATTCCGAGAACGAGCATCAACGCGTTCTCCGCGAGAATGACCACAGCGATCTTCCACAGACTGTCCAGCCCCATCAAAGTCACGTAGTAGAGATGGGTCCACACATTCGCGACAAAATAGGCGCCAAAAAAAATGAAAAGCCAGACATTTCCAGCGGTATTGATGTGCATCAGGTGGCCAAATATCCACTGCCCGGCAATCATGATGGTGCCGGCCACGGCGCAGGAATATACCGTTAGTGCGCGCCGGATCTTCTCGAAGGTGCGGTGAATCCATTGCACATCCCGATGTGCAATCGCATCGGTAAATGCCGGCCAAAGAGGTGTTGTAATGGTCGTCACGACGGCACTGGCGAGAACGATACTTTTGTACACCACCGCAAAAAGCGCCGTCGCGGCGGTGGAACTCAAGTGGGCGAGGATATAATTGCCGCCGTTTTGCTCCAGCAAGCCAGCCACTTCGATTGCCCAAAATCCCATGCCGACATTTAGCAATGCAGCATAGGAGCCACGGCTTGTTCTGAAGAATCCTCTTAGTAAATAGGGTCTGCGCAGCGACAGCACGAAGAGATTGATCAACCGGAAAAGAGTCGGAACGCCGTAAATAACCAGAATGATGTCAATGATGGATGGAGCGTTCCTGCAAATGAGGAACAGCAAGCTGATGGAAAGAATGTTTGCCATCATCGAGCCTACGCTGATGAATACCTGTTCTTGGTATCCGGCGAGCGCGGAATCGACGACGGCGACAAGCACTTGGATTGACAGGAGCGCGACGCAGATGTTCGTGTCGCTCAATATTTCAGCGCGATTAACCGAAAACGCCGGACCAAATAGAGTTCCTGATGGGATTTGATAGACGGACAGCAAAATTGCGGTGGCACCTACCAGGGCGAATCCGGCGGCGAGGCGAAATGCTGCGCGCACCAACGAGGCTTCCAGGTCCCGGCGCCCGCCTGCACTTGCCTTGGCGATTCCCTGAGTAAGGCCCGGGCCCGAACCCATTTGGACCAGCGCCATAGTGCCCAGGATTCCCGTCAGCAACAGATACAGGTCGTAGCGATGTTGACCTAGGGAATGATAGACGAGCGGAATTGCAGAGGCTTGGAGCAGCAGACCGAAGACTTTGCTTATTCCGGAACTCAGGAACGCCAAGCGAAGCAAAGCACTGCGCCTCTCGCCGTGCCCTTTGCCCTGCAGGCTCGCAAGGAAATCAAATCTCAAATGCACTCCCGTCGTTTATGATCGCCAGGCAGCCAAAGCGTGACGAAAGCACCCTGCATTCGACTTCTGAGGATAGCAGGGCGTGCGGTCAGAGCACTTACAGGCTGTCCGATCCTGGATCCTGTCGAGCCTCCACCGTCCCCGCCCGCAGGGGCCGCTGCACTATCTTGCAGCCGGTCGCAATCCGCAGCCACTTTTTGGTTCAAGTGCCGAGCTGAGAGCACGGTTTTCAAACCTCGCAGCGGGAGAGCTTCCCTGTCAGGGCTCGGTTTCGGGTGGGCCGCCTGATATGCGAAGGTTTCGATCGGCTCAGCGCCGCCGACAATTGTGCGCGTTCAGGCAGTACCTTCACCGTCGGACGCCTTGGCGATCCGGCGTTGCTTCACAGGTTTACAAGGTGCGCCTATACATACCATCCCCGCCGGCAGGCTGTGCGTCACCGTGCTGCGGGCGCCCACGACCGCTCCGTCAGCTATCGAAACCCCTGGACCCACCCACACCTGGCTTGCAATCCAAACCTGATCTCCAATGACAACCGGCCGTTGCCTTATCGGAAAGGTCACAACGGAGTAGTCATGGTCCGCGGCACAGATATAAGACCCTTGCGAGATAACCGAATGCGCGCCGATTGTTATATCGCCCAAGCTATACAGCGTGACGTCGTCGCCAATCCAGGAATGCTCCCCGATCGTCAGCTTCCAAGGGTAGGTGACCTCGACACCCGGGCGGATTCGCACCCCATTGCCAATCCGTGCTCCGAACGCGCGAAGCAGGAATCTGCGCGCGGGGTAGCATATCTGGGGCATTTGCTTGAAGACAAGAGCCTGCACAATCCACCAAAGCTGCACATACAGAGTGCCTCGACCTCTGAATCCAGGTGGAAGTCTGAACCGATCGAGTTGCTGGAACTCAGGCTTACGATTCAAAGCTGATTGGCCCCGGTATTACTGTTAACTGCAACGCCACAGCCGATTACTGCAGGCTCGATTCGATGGCATCGCAAATACTATTGCCGAAATTCTCTGGCAAGTGTTGCATTGCAATGAGTTGGGCATTGCGTCGAAAACCGCGAAGCGCTTCATCGCTTCCCAGCATTTCCACAATCTGTACTCTGGTCTTCTCCGGAGTATTGATATCGACGCTGATACCAACACCGTATTCCTTAACCAGCCAAGACAGCACTCCATAATCGGGCCCGATCACGGGAAGTCCGCACGACATTGCCTGGGCAAACACTCCGCTCATGGTGCTGTGGTTCCGGTAGGCAACCCAAACCACGTCGGCCGCCGCAAAACATTTCTCTTGTAGCTCGTTATCCGCGAGCTCGAGCACCGTTGCCAGGATGCCCCTGCTTCGCAGCTCACTATACTCAGCGCCATTTAGTTCGGCGGCTGCCGCCGGGTCAGGCCTACCGACAATCAAAACCCGCACGCGATGAGCGTCGGCGATCCCGTCGACCGCCCGAATCAGATCGGTATATGCCTTACGCGCGTCGATCGCGCCGAAAATGAGCACCACTCGGTCATCCGCCTGGAAGCCAAATGCCCGCTTGGCGCTGGCCGCGTCCAATGCTGGCGCGGACATGCCGAGTTCCGGTACGTAACGTACCTTGCGATACAGCTTTGCGGGCTTCTGAGCACAGTACTTCTTGAAAGCCGGGTCTGCCGTGGTCACGAGAGCGACACCGGACGCTCCGAGGAGACGTGAAAAGGAAACCATTTCAAGAATCGATCCGAGCGTCCGACGCGTCTCCACCCCAAGCTGCTTCAGATGAAATCTGATGCGCATTACCATGCCCCCCATTGGCACGGGACGGGAAGGTGATCCCAGGATGGCGATGGCATCGTCCATATAATCTATGCTGGAGAAGTAGACGAAGTCCCAGGTGCGTCCTACATGCAGCAGCGAGCGGCGAGCGGCGTACCACTGTTGAAAGTGGAACCGAATCATGGTGAACGCGGATATCCGCTCAGGCCATTCAACAAAGTACGGTGTGATTACGAGATTTTGTGGGCCTATGAGTTCACGCAGCATTGAAATGCAAGGATGGTCATACTCCGGAACTGGAGTAATGACCGTGACATCCCATCCCCGGCGCACGGCCGCTGCAGTGATCTCGGTAAGGTAGGCGGCCCGATGTCCATGGATCGTGGTTTCGTAGATCGCAAGCTTCATCAGTGCGAGTGGCTCAAGGCTGACCATTTGCTGCGTTTATAAAGGCTTACCCTCGAATATACAGCGTACTGACATGTCCTTGCAGCGATTCTCGGGTGATGGCCTGCTCCCAGCTGACCCTGTCTGCCTGGCATCGGGACGTGCGTGAGTCCGCCCGGCGCGCCGGGCCTTGGCGCAGAACCGCTTCGGCGTGGAGCTGTTCTCTTACGGGGATCAATCACCGTCGTCGCATCGAATGCCTTTACGGCACGCAGCGCGGTGACGGTCCGTGTAGGTCGCAGCGTCCGTGTACGCGCGGGTCGCTGAAGTTGGATGCCCTGTTGAATGCGCTTCTACGGACTGCACCGCGACGCCGTTCGAGAAAACCTCGCTGCAACAGATACTTGCCGAACTCACGGTCGACTTAGACCGGTTCGCCCGCCTAACCGACCGTATCTATTTTATTCTTAGCCGGGCGAGGGTCATGAATATATAGTATTGACGACAATAGATGTGCAATCGCCTTGCTGCCATATATCCGGTATCTTCATTCCAATAGCTATGAGTCGCATCTTTTACATTAGTCGCAGCGATCTGTCGGACTCGCCCTATCCGGAGGTAACTCTCCCCGCGCTGGCGGCCGCCGGGCACGAGATTGTGGTCGCGGCGCCGCAAGCCAGCAAGTCACTCTATCGCCGGCATTTGCCCTTTGCCTGTGAAGTCATCGACATTCCACTGGGTCGCAAACTAGTAGCCGAACTTGATGTTATGAGGCGGCTGCTGTCGGCGCGTTTTGGCAGAAACGATGTTATTTATCTAAACAGTCAGTCGATGTCGTTGCGCGCTGCCATCGGATTATCGGGGCCGAAGTTTGGAAAGAAGATCCTGTATCACAATCCGGATTACTTTTGTCCCCTGAACTTCCCCGTCTCGTTTTGGCTGGAACGACGTTTGTGTCGCATGGCCGATCTTTATCTGAATGTGGAGTTCCACCGGGCCTATATCACTTCAGTAATGTACCGATGCCGCTGTCCGGTGATCACCTGCCCGCCAAATCTACCTTTGAAATGGCCGGTCGCATCGGCATCGGTTGAGAAGCGGATGCTCATGGCGGGAGGCGACCCGGAAGCCTTCGTGCTGATGCTTCATGGTGGCTATCACGAGTGGCGGATGACGCCTCAACTCGTTGAGGCCCTCGCATCGCTGCCGGAAAATGTCCGTCTGGTCATGACCGGCAAGTCGCCGACGCGTGACAAAGTGGACGAAGTGCTGGAGCGATTAAGCCTCAGCAATCGTGTCGTGAGATTGCCGCGAATGGACTTCGACGAGCTGCTCAGCTACACAGTCAATGCGGACGCGGCAGTTCTTCTTTACATGAACACCGATCTGGGAAACTTCTTTACTGCACCCGGGCGCCTTACCGAATACCTGGTGTGCGGACTTCCGCTGCTCGCATCGGACCATACAGGTCTCGAGAATCTTGTCGTCCGCTATAATGCCGGGGTAACAGTGGACGCCACCAAGCCGACCTCAATTGCGGCGGGAATCAGGCGCCTGGAGCAAGGCGTGAAGCAGAACGTCTACACAAAAGCCCGCATGAGATCGGTGTTCGAGGAACACTTCGCATTCGAGCACTGGGAGCCACAATTCCTGGCCGCATTCGATGCGATGCTAAAGGGTACGCCTCGTCGAATTGATCAGAAGCCGCCGTTTCCGTGGCTAACGACTTAAGCGCATCGACAAGGGTCTAGCCGGCCAGGGCCTGAACGCGGGGCTGGTGGACCGATAAACGAGCCGCCACCTTTTGATGCTCGCGTGCCCAATAAAGTATCCCGGTACCAATGCCATACCAGACACAGGTCGAGCGATCCCCGATCACGCCGCCTAACAGGCCATAGGTGAATATTCCAATTACGATCAGCGCACCCCATAAGGCCAGGTGGGCCGCTTCGTCTTGATCGAAGGAATTCGCGGCCTGCGCCTTGCGAATCATGCCGATGGCTTGCAGGCAATTCAGAACCTGCATCAAGAGAAGAGGACCGCCTCCTAGCAGGCCTGCGACGAAGAGAATGCTGGCATAACTTTCGTGTCCGTAGCCGATATCATAGACCTTCACGCTTCCCCAGCCTACGAGCTGCGCGGCCCGAGCGGCGTCCGGCCCGGTCATGTAAATTCTCGCGCCCAGACCGTTACCGAATGCCAGCGTATCGGTCGATGACCTGAACTCCTCCAGCATGAAATGGACTTCGGCGGCGCGCGTCAATGCCGTTGGATCCGCTCCGAGCCTCACGCCGACGGTGAGCCGATCTGTCCAGCGTTCAATCAGTCCCGTACCGGCGGCAAAGTCCACCGCGGCAAGCCCGCCGCCAAGGACGACAACCAGCATCATGCCTTTAATTGCATTGGACTTGAATAAGCTGCTGGGGCGTGCAACAAATACACTCACCAGCTGCGCCGCCAGCACGACAAACAACGTGCGCGTGACCGAGAGCAGCGTTATTGCGAGGTTGAAAACAACAATTAGCACGTCCAAACGCGAAATACGTTTGATCAACGCAACCGCAATGAGGGCAAGGGAAGGAGTAACCGCGCCGGAGAAGACCTCGAAGCGGGAATGCGAGATATCGATTCCCTTAGTTGCCATGACGACGCCAAGGTGCCCTATTGCAAATGACAAACAGGCCACTCGTAGCGTAGTGAGGATGAGCGCTATTCGGTCCGATGCAATCAGCAAAGTTACGTAGGTCACCGCGCATGTGCTTGCGTATACGAACGGTGGAATCAGGTTGACGAAAATCGCGTACGGATCTCGCTCAAAGCTCAAACCAATTATTGCTGCGTCCACCATAAACACAATAACCGCGAGCAGGAGTACCCAGACCGTGCCGATGCCTGTGCGCGCCCTGATCGCGGTGATTGCAATTGACAGCAGCATCGTAAGATAGGCAACGAGCAGGATCGCCTGAAACGCTGCTGCGCTCCCGGCGCCGCCATCGGACTTATAGTCCGTTGCCCATGCCAGTATCGCCACCGTAAATGCGACGAAGGCGCGCTTGCTGTCGGTCGCACGGTGACTGGCGTTGTGTTCGGCGGTTGGAACGGCGCTGCTCATTGGGAGTACTAGGAGTGAATTCTTTGTTTCACTGCAACAGCGAGAATATGCGCCAATGCCTGGTTGCCAGCTACGGTCGGGTGGACGCCATCGGGACGATATAACGATTCATTCCATTCGGGCTGCCGCGCGATATCTATCTCATCCAGACCCGCCTTTTCGGCAATGTTCCTTATCTCGGATCGCTCCGGCAGCCATTCCTCGCCGCGGCGCGCACTCAGATATTGCGACTTGTTCGGGTACAGGAACACGAGGCCAGAGTGTCCGTCGCTGGTTGCCTGCGCGAGCGCCAACACCGATGCCTTAAACTGCGCCAGGTACGCCGGATTGGGCGCACCAACCGGCGGCAATTCGCTGGGCAAGCCGTGATACAAGCGGGGCCACACATACCTGCGGAACAGATACCAGCTCGCCCAAGTCGGGTGCGCGCGCGGCCAAGTCAGATCACCGTGCCACACGCTCAGACCGCTGAGGCCACCGCTCATGAATTCCCAAACGAAAAATCGCGGATGGAGTGCAACCTCGGGATTACGCTTAAGGTAAGCCATTTCGTTGACGTTGGTCCAGCCGCCGGCGGCAATCGGCCAAACAGTATAGGCGTCCCCCATCTGCTGCTGCAGCAGCGGCCCCAACTTCTGCTTCTGGTCGTAGGGATTGCCGCCCATGACGATGCTATTGCCGATGAGAAGGATACCGGGGGGCACGGGGGTCCATGGCGTAACCGTGCCCATACTGTGATCATTGAAGGCCCATGAATCCTCGTGCAGAAACTTTCCTGCCTGGCTGGGCTGCGGAATGTAGCCAATTTCATCATCCACATGGTAGAGCGGAAAATCGATAATACCGCTGAGCCGGGCTACCAGTTCCGCGCCCAGAATCAGTGCAATGACAATGAGACCTGCCCGGATCGCGGCTGCTTTCATACCACGCCTATTTCAACAATATGCCATCAGGGTCCGATCACGGACATATTCCGCTCGCTGAACTTTGGTTGGTTCGTTGGACGCCTCACAATATAGCAATCGATCCTGCCGATATAAACGACCGCGGTTGACTTTTATTCACCGCAGCCCACGCGGGCGTGGTGCTTCGATTATAGTGTCTACTTATGCACATCCGGATCTACCACAAAAGCTTATGGCCGAAATACAAGGGCGCAATCTTCTCCGCGCTCTATCAGCTGACTCGGGCGCGCAACTTGGAAGTCTCGTTCGTGCATGTGGCGGAGACGGACGAAATCCGCCTGCAGCTGGGGGGAGTCGATCTCAGTTACCATCAATATCCGTTTCGCGTGATCGTCCCGGGTAGCTACGAGGACGCGGGCACTTTGCGCAGAACCATGGCGCTGGCAGGCGATCTCATCAGAAATCCCGCCGATCTGGTGGTCCTGCCGGGGTACGACCGCATCGAGAATTGGATGATGCTCCTCATTTGCGTGCTGATGCGGCGCAAGCGTGCCGTTTTTTGCGATTCGACGATAAATGACAATCGCCAGGTTTGGTGGAAGGCCCTGGCAAAGCGTCTCTTCTTCTCCCGATGCGACGCATTTGTGGGCTATGGTCAACGCACCAAGGAATATCTCGTCTCCCTTGGCGCAAGCGCCGACAAGGTTATCGTTCCATGCGTCGCTCCCGCGCTGCCGCACGAATACAGCCAGCTGGAGGTTCACGCAAGCTATGCGGCCGCTAGTGCGGAGTCGAATCCCGCGGGATTCCTTTATGTTGGCCGGCTGGCGCCCGAGAAGGGGCTGATGGACTTGCTGGATGCATTCGCCCAGCTTCGTGCGACGCTCACCGGGGCACGCCTTGACATTATTGGCGCTGGAGCATTGAGGGAGCCGTTGCTGAAACGCATTGCAGAACTCGGACTCGACGGAAACGTATCCTTGTTAGGGACATTACCATTGACGGCGATTGTTCCCTATTTCTATCGAAGCGCGGCGCTGGTCCTGCCGAGTCATAGCGAACCGTGGGGATTGGTGGCCAATGAAGCGCTGAGCTATGGTTGCCCTGTGGTGATCGCCGACCGCTGTGGATGTGTACCTGAGCTGGTCATCGAGGGCGTCAGCGGCTATACCTTCAGGGTCGGCGACATAGAGGACCTGAGGGAAGCCATGGTCAAGGCCGCGGCGCTTTCTCAGAATAGGCGGACAACGGCCGCAAGCTGTGTTGCCGTGGCTTCGAAGCTGATGCCTGGAACGGCGGCGGAACAAATGCTCAACGGCCTGTGCCGAGCGGCGGCCTCCCAGGCTTAGCTAGCTCATCGATATGTCGCACCAGGTGGGGTGCTGAATCAGTAGGCGTTCTTGCTTCCCCTCAAGACCAGCCCAATGGTCTTGAGGATGATCTTAACGTCCAGCCACGGCGACCAGTGGCGCAGATACTCGAGATCGTAAAGCACCCTTTCATTCATCCTTTCCAGGGTCGCGGTCTCACCGCGCAGCCCGTTCACCTGGGCGAGCCCCGTGATACCCGGACGCACCTTATGCCGAATCATGTATCCGCTGATCAGCTTGCGGTACATTTCGTTGTGCGCCACGGCGTGGGGGCGCGGGCCTACGAGGCTCATCTTGCCTTGCAAAACATTCAGGAGCTGCGGCAGCTCATCAAGTGATGTCTTGCGGATGAATCGACCGATGGACGTCACGCGCGGGTCAGCGCGGCTCACCGGCGTCACCTCCGGGTCATCCTCAGTCGTGGTCATTGAACGGAACTTGTAGACCAGTATTTCCTCACCGTTGAGCCCGTACCGACGCTGGCGGAACAGTACCGGCCCTTTCGAGCTGAGCCGTACCGCGAGCGCGATGGTGAGCATCAACGGACTGGCGACCACCAACCCAATGGCCGCGAAAATCAGATCGGTTGCACGTTTGAGCACCGCGTCCATGCCATGGAAAGGCGTGTCACAAACGGACAGCGCCGGCATTCCATTGATTTCGACCAGACGGCCCTGGATGAGGTCGAACGCGAAGGCGTCCGGAATGAAGTAAATCGACGCGGTGGTGTCCCGCAGTGCATTTACCAGTTCGTTCATCCGCGGTACGTTGCGCAGCGGCAGCGCGATGTACACGAGACTGACCCCATGCAGGCGCACATAGTCGGCCACATCCTTGCAATGCCCCGTCAGCTTCGCGGGCTCGACCATGCCGGCCAGCCGCTCGCTGCTGCGGAAATCGAAATAGCCCATGAAGCCAGTCCCGGGCAGCCGCCGGGCCAACTCAAACCCCAACTCATTGACGCCCACGATGACGTGCCGCGGCGCCCGCGCACCGTTTACGGCAAACCAGTTGAGATGCCGACGAAACGCATGCGATCCCGACAGCGCCAGTGGTGTCACTACAAACCAGGTCAGCATGACCTTGCGCGACAGTTCGGCGCTGACTTTGAATGCGTATGCCGCGAGCAGCAAAATTGCAATCACACACGCCCACTGCAGGAAAATCCGATAGTAGGAACGGGAGAATGTGGAATACGCGTGGTCCGTGCCGCGAATATCGATAAGCCTGAACAACTGCCGCACGAGGATGAAGGCCAAGACCGAATAGGCACCGAGTGACGGCGTGTACTGATCGCGATAAACGAATTCGCACAAGAACAGCAAAAGCATGACCAGTACGGGGTCCAATTGCTTCAGCAATACGACGACGGCGGGTTCGATACTCCCCAGCCGTACCCGCCGGTCAATGACGGAGTGAGCGAGTGAAGACATTAAATCCCTTCTCCTCCGCGTTACCCGGTTTCGTGAAGTCCGCGGCCAACTTCTCGGGCATCTGCTACGCAAGCCGCCGGGGATACGATGGAAGACCGCCTCGCCGAGCCCACTTGCGCGCAATCTTTAGAAGAAGTGTGTGGTGAGTGTCGCTGAGTGGTGGGCACACATGCAAGGGCTAACGGAGCTTGGATCGACGCGCCAAATTGCCACAGGGTGCATCCTTTCAGTGCTCTCTTAACATAGTGCAGCGACTTCCCCGAAATAGCTCAAGGAAGAATTGCTAGCGTGATGAAATTGAAGCAAGGACGGTTCCGAGGCTGTTCGCATGTTGGTGGAGCGCGAGTTCACTGAGTGAATCTCCGCCCTTGCACATTGTGGAATGAGCCACTGGGACCGCTTGGAGCGGACCATACATCCACAATGCATCCGCGATGCGCATACGGCTATGCCATAGTTACAGGTGGCGCTGTAAATCCGGCGGAAATCGGTATTTCCCAATCACCCTGATTTGCATTCCGGTCTGCGATTTCCCACCCCGTCGCGTCGGAAAAACTCATGCGCGCCGCAGGCGATCCCGTTGCTTGCGGAGGCGACGCGTTTGTGTGGCGAGGAATTAAGATGCTGCGAACGTCCCTGCGATTCAGGCGGGCGCCACCCAATGATGAATTGTGATGCACCTCGGTAGTGCACCGCCTCCCGTCGAATAATCGACGTTCCCTCCGTGAAGGTCCGTCGGCGCGCGGGGTGCGGGTCCCGAAAGCCACCCTTGCACCCTGCAACGGTTTGCCTCCGCTGCGATGCGCGGACGCCCCGCGCCGTCAGGCAATGGCTTTTTTTCGGGGTTGTGACAAATTCGACGAAAGACGTTGCCGGCGGGGAATCGGGATCGTCATTCGCGGAGCGCGACGGTCTTTCATCGCGAACTGCGACACAGGGCATTGCCTAAAGCCCTGCGTCCACCATACCAAAACAGTGTTTGAGAGAAAGACGCGCGATTCTCACTCATCCGTGTGAGCTGCCGCACATTCCGGCAACGCAGCTTCGCCAATCACCGACATGTTGCGCCTGGCAGACACTTTGCGCAAAGAGATGATACCGATTACAACGTTCACCTGTCAGATGCTGAATTGACTTAAAGAGATAGCAATGCGCTTTGCCACGATTATCCTGAACACCGCGCTCGCCGCGTCTTACCTGGCGATTGCAGCCTGCGGGGGCTCCTCTGCCGATGGCGCAGCGGCCGCAACCGACGCCGCCACGGTTGGAACGACGTCTTCCACGTCGACCAGTGGCACGACATCGACCAGTGGCACGAGCGCTTCGCCGACCACCACAGCCACGGGTTCGTCGACCACGACGACGGCAGGCACGACGACCACTCCGACAACGACTCCATCAACCACCACGACGTCGACTCCGCCGACGACCGCCGCGGCCGGTACTTCGAGTACCCCTGCCAGCAGCCCGTCTACCACCACCACTTCGCCGCCCTCGACCACGACGACGACCACTTCGTCCACAACAACGAGCTCCAGCTCATCGACGACGAGCCAGCCGGCCACCTCAACAGTTTTGGGGCCGAGCGGGACCGGATCCTGGACCTACGATCTCGATTCGAATCACAGTGCGTTGGGTCTGGTCGCGGTCGGTGACGCGGCCTCCCTGATCGGCACCCCGCAGGGTGCCGGCACACCGTACCCGTTCGCTGTCTACGATGAGAAGCACAACCTGGTGACTACCTTGCAGGCGGTACCCCAGGGAGACGGAACCTACGCCTACCAGCTCCCCACATCGCGGTACGGGTATTTCGAGATCAAGCCGACTCAGGGCAATGCGGCGACGCTGATGCCGGCGATCGGCTCCCGGCCCGCCGGTCTGCTGTCCTATGCGGTGTTGCCTGCGCCGGACACGAACCCGACGCTGAATTATACGGACGACTACACCAGTATCCAGGGCGGTACGTACGAGCCTGGCTCGAACGACGGCGCCGGTGGCACCTACCCGTGGCTCGGCTACACGACAACGGGAACCACCTATTACCAATTTGCCAACTGCGAACCCAACCAAGCGACGGCTGCCGCTGATTGCGCCGCCGCCATGGCCAACGATCCCTACCCGGCTATCTTCCAGGCCAGCAATATGTTCCCCCTGTTCTATATGAATGGATTTCCAAGCTGGGCCGGGACTGACTACAGCGTGACCGGACCGTGGGGGACGTATCTCGATTACATCATCCCCCAGATCGTCTCGAAGTACAGCTTCGCTCCTCACCGCCGCTATCAGATCACCTGGGAGCCCAACGCGGGGGGTACCTGGACGGGAACGAATGCGCAGCTGGTCCAGCTCTACGCGACCGCCTATAGCGAGATCCATAAGTTCGATCCGGATGCGATCGTCATTGGTCCCGCCATCGCGCAATTTGGCCCCTGGATCGGGCTCTTCCAAGAGTACCTGGCTGCGGGCCTCGCTAATTACGTCGATGCGTTGTCGTGGCATCCCTATCCCGTGCTCAGCATGATTTATCCGCCGAACCAGGAGGACGCGGACATCGCCCAAGTCCGAGCGCTGATAGCCACCGCCAAAGGCCACAACGTCGCGCTATACAACACCGAAAGCGGGATAAGCGCATATGAGCTGGCGTATCTGGGCGGTTACACGGAAGGCACTCCCGTTCCGCTGAACAGCTACAACACCGGCATCAATATCACCTCGGCCAACTATGACGTGTGGCACGCGGTCGCCAATGTCTCCGAGGCGCTGCTGGAGAAGAACGACGGCGCGTCGTTGCATACCTATTTCTACACGGCGGACTGGGGCACCGATTCGGTCGGAGCCGCCGGCTACGGTCTGTTCTGGAATGCCACGCAGGCTTACGGATTCAGCCCGTCGAAGGCTTCGCCGAAGGTGGATGTGCCGATGATCCGCCAGGCCAATATCATCCTCAATCATTCCAATGCGGCGGGACGTCTGAATAATCCGGGCGGCAATGCAAACCTCGTCGTTCTCTACTATCAGAATAAGCACACGGGTGTGTACACCGTCGCCCTGCAGGATCCGACCGGTAGCAACGGCACGATTGCCCTGCAGACCGGCGTCGCTCAGGTGACGCTCATGGACGCGTTCGGCAATGCAACCACCGTGAACACGGCGAGTGGCGTTCTGAATCTGACGTTGAGCATCGAACCACAGTACGTCCAGGGCATCGCCGCCAGCGCGCTGTCCGGGGTGACCGCCTCTGCGGCAACCGGTTTGTAGCCGCCAGACCTGAGCGGGGGACCGAATGCGCGGTTAGCTCAACCGCCGCTTGCGCATCAGGCAGCCTGCAGGCCCATGTCCCCGCCAGGCCGGCGACGGCGACCGAATGCAAGGATCAAGAAGGCCACGCCGCTGAGCAGCAACAGTGCGCTGCGCGGCAGCGGCACCGCATTCACGGCAGTGATGGGATCCGGCGCCAGGCCGTACACTTCGCCCCCACTTTCGCCAGTCACCACCGCACCCATGCTCTGCGAGTCAGTCGACGTGTTGAACGTATAGATGACGTTCGAAACGCCATAGAGCGTTCCATTGATTGTCGTCAACATCGACTTATCGCCCGTCAAGCTGCCCAACTGGGTGAGAGCCGCGTTGGTCGTGTTGACGGTGTAAAGGGTACCCACGTTGCTTTGCTGGGCACCGCCGTAGACGAAATAGAGCGCCGCAGAATTATCCGAAAGACTGCTGTATCCGGGAATGGTGAATCCCACATTACCGATTTTCGTCGCTGCAGCGTTTGTGGCGTTGATGGAATACAGGTTGCCGCCGGAATCAGTGGCATAAATTCCGGTCGTCGTCGAACCGAAATCCCAGAAGCTTAATGTCGTGCTGGTGCCCACGATGGTGCTGGTGCCGACCAATGTTTCCGCACCCGTGTTGGGATTGATGGTGTAAAGCGTGTCGCCCATGAACGTGGCGCCGTACAGCGTACCGCCGATATCAGCGAGCCCCGCAACCGTGGCGCTGGGACTCAAATCGATCAGATTGGTGTAAACCCCGGTAGTGAGGTCCAGCGTACCGAAATCCCCTCCGTCTACCGCTGCGTAGGCGATGGTATCGGCGGCATGGGCGGCAAAAGTCGCGCACAGCAACCCCAGCACCAGAAGCCCCGTGCTGATTTTTTTCATTAACACCCCTTCGCGATCTCTCGGCCCCATTTGTCTTAAGGACCTTCACATCGCAGTGATGGCAAGTCAAGCGCGAATCCGGGCTGAAAAAGCGTTATGTAAATGCCGGTGTGAGGATCGCCGTTGTTGCGTTCGCAGTTTCACTGCGACAGATGCATCTTCATTGGCATCTTCCTACAGTCGCGCATCAATGCCTTCCACGCGAAGGATGAGAAGTTCCATCAGCGAGTTCGGAAGCGTTACCGGCAAAAGGGAGATATCCAGAGTCCAGTTGACATAACGCTAAGGTGCTACCGACAACTTCAACGCGAAGTGCATTCGTTAGCGCGCTCGTTCCTCGAACCACTTCATCGCGCTGGGTCGGCGATGTGGACAGCCAGGCCAACAACACGGACGGCGTTTACCCGCCTGAAGATCCTCGATCACGCGTTGGATTCGGCGGCTGCGCGTTGAGATCCTTCCAGGCCGCCTGCGTCTTCGCTTCCGCGCTCAGCGCGATTCGCAAGTGACCGGGAACATGACTCAGTGGGGACTGCAATCGGTCGGGAAGCAGCTCCTCCAACCCCCTTGCGGGCTGAAGGGGAGCTTTGGTTCTCAGGACAGATTTCCTATCGGGACAAGTGGATCTGCCACGTAGCGGCAGATCCACCCTTGGAAACGTCACGCAATCGACGGGCCACTGTGCGTCGATCGCCGGCGCGCCATGGAAACGAATCCAATCAGGCCACTTCCGAGAAGCCAAACGGCGCCCGGCAACGGCACGGCACTCACCTGCATTCCGACGCCCGTGGTGGTTTCAGCCAGGTACTTGTTATTCGTCCCGTCAAAGGCAAAAGCCGTCGCGGGCGCGGTCCCGGTTGACGTCGAGGATTCAACGGGCAACGTAAGGCCGCTCGCGGTGGTTTGCAACGCGAGCCAGTACGTACCCGGCGCGGGAGTCCAGTCAACAGCGATGGAATTCCAGCCGTTGCCGGAAAACGTTGCCTGCACGCCATCTGTCGCGGGTTCCCGAGTGGCGTTCGTGGCGGTTAGGAAGGGACCGCCGGCGGAATACAGCTCAAAGTTGAACGTATCGTTCGACCCGGTCGGGCCGTTTAAATAGGCAGACAGCTCCGTTATGGTCTCACCG
>Ga0302310_10000770_pt1 | contig 28812 bp, 38 predicted proteins | sample III_Palsa_N1_2_FD_200451 | JGI IMG/M metagenome (GOLD analysis project Ga0302310, IMG submission 200451) | Peat permafrost microbial communities from Stordalen Mire near Abisko, Sweden - III_Palsa_N1_2 | ecosystem: Environmental > Terrestrial > Soil > Palsa > Peat permafrost | place: Sweden...
GGCGTACGCTGACATGTGCTCGGAAATGCCGTCGAGAACCTGCCCCATGCGCACGATGACACCGCTATCCGGAATGTCCTTGTGAAAGACCTTGGTGCAGTTGGGTTTCGCAAAGATAGCCTGGTTCGCGTCCTGGCCGACCTTGCGGGCATCGACATCGAATGCTGCCACGACCTCAATGTCGCAAGGCAGATAGTCGCCGATCTGCGTGTGCATCAAACCGGACACGCCCTGGCGGCAACGCTCCCGGGTGTAGTAGTGGATTCCTTGGATCAGCGAGCTGGCGCAGTTACCGACACCGACGACGGCGATGCGGATGGCGTTTCTGTTGTTCATACCGATGCCTCTGGTGCGAGGTTGAAGGGGCGGTTTGTGTTCTCTGCAGCGAGTCTCTTTCCGTATACCCGATAGGTCTTATAGGCATGGGCGCCGAGCCGGTCGAGGATCCGGCGCATGGGCCGGTTGTCCTCCAAGATCCAGGACAGCTCTATCGAGCGGAAACCGAATACGGCGCTAGCGGCTAGGGCGCATCCGATCAGCTGTAACGGAAGGGCGCTGCCGATAATCGTCCCCGCGATGCGGCGTCGCACACCCATGAGGGGCACGCGCGCCGTTTTGATCCGGTGCGATTTCAAACGCCACAACAGTTTGACCCAGCCGAACGGAAACAGGCGTCCATCGAGGTCGCGAATGGCCTCATTGATGTTGGGTAGAGTGACAATGAATGCGACGGCTTCGCCATCTACTTCAGCAAACCAGACGAGCCGATCATCGAGCAGCATCTTCATCCGTTTGGCCATCTCATCGGCTTCCGCATCCGTCAGCGGAACGAATCCCCAGTTACCGCTCCAGGCATCATTGTAGATGGCGACCATCCTGCGTATGTCGTTCGCATAATCCTTGAAATTGAGACGGCGCATCCTGACGGATGCAGGAAGCGGGCGCTCCAGCATCCTGCGAATCGAGGTTGACAGGGGCGCGGCCGTGTCGAGCAGATAGGCATAGACGTCTTTTTCCTTGACGTATCCCAGAGCCTCGAGCCGTGCGCCCGCGTACATGGGGTCGTGGCCCATGAGAAGCATGGGCGGAGTACTGAATCCATCGACCAGCAGACCGGTCTCCTCGTTGATCGACAGCGAGAAGGGTCCGCGGACGTGGGTCACCCCGCGGCTCTTCAGAAAGGTTTCCGCGGTACTCACCAGGGCAGCGAACACTTCGGGGTGATCCTCGGCGCTGAGGCAGCCGAAGTGGCCAATGCGCTCTTCACCGCGATACTGAGCCAGCGGATCGATCTGGGCGGTGATTCGTCCGACATCGCGGCCATCGCGTTGCGCGATCCAGAAGCACACCTCTGCGCGACGTAGAAACTCATTGTCCTTCGGCGAAAAGGCTTCCTCGCGTTCCATCAACAGAGGAGGAATCCAGGCGTCGTCGCGCTCGTGTACGGCGAAGGGAACACGGATGAAGCGCCGGAGCAGGACCTTATCGGTCACGGCGATGATTTCGATCGTCATAGGGGTAAGCTTCCGGTGCGCCGAACCAGGCCCTGCTCGGGGTCTGGGCCCAGAACACGAAGCTCACGCCCTACCGAGACAATGACCGACAAGGCTTTGTCGATCTGCGCTTCCGTATGCGCCGCGCTGACGCTGCAGCGGATCAGAGACAGGCTCCCGGGAGTGGCTGGCGGCAATGCAAGGTTCGCATAGACACCTCGTTGGATGAGCTGGTTCCAGAACCGCACCGCCGTCCCCGTATCCGGCATCTTGATGGCGACAATCGCATTCGGCTCCGGTCCGAGCTCGAATCCGGCCAACGTCAGTGCACGATATAGTTTTGCACTGTTGGAGCGGACCCGTGCGCCCAGGGACTCGTCAGTCGAGATGCGGGCGAGAGCCGCCATCACCGATCCGACGACGGCCGGCGGGAGGGAAGCCGTAAACATGTAAGGCCGGCAGAGGATGCGCAACAAGTCGAAATCGGGTAAATCGGATACCGCGAAGCCACCAATGGCTCCAAGGCTCTTGCTGAAAGTGCCCACGACAAAATCCACATCGTTCGCGACGCCCGCCTCCTCGCAGACGCCGCGACCCTTCTTGCCCCGAGTCCCGAGCGAGTGCGCCTCATCGACCACCAAAGTGGCGCCCAGTTCGCGTTTGACAACCGCGATCTCCTTAAGCGGAGCGCTGTCGCCGAGCATGCTGAAAATACCCTCGGTGACAATGATACGGTTGCCCGGGCGATCCTTGAGGCGGTGGAGTCGGCGTGCGAGATCCTCTGGGTCGTTGTGACGAAAACGGATGACCTCCGCGGTACTGAGTTTGCAGGCGTCATAAATCGACGCGTGGCTGTCTGCATCGATGAGCAGTTGATCCTCACGTCCCGCGATAGTCGAAATCAGGCCAAGATTCGCCTGATAGCCGGTCGTGAAGATCATGGCGGCACGTTTGCCGTAGAACTCGGCTATCCGCTGCTCGAGCAGCGCATGGTCGCAATAGGTTCCGTTGGCGATGCGAGAGCCTGTGGTGCCCGTGCCGCTTTCATGCACGGATTTTACAGCCGCTGCGATGCATGTCGCATCGAAGGTCAGGCCCAGATAGTTGTTGGTCCCAAAGAGCAGACAGGGCCGACCCTCCAGCACAGCCTCCGTGGCAGAAATGATTGTGTCGAAACACACGTCAAACGGATTGCGGCCGTCGACGGCGAGCGAATCGAGAGCGGCGCGCACGTCGCCGAATTTCGAAAACAGCCCCATTAACCGGCAGCGCTCTTCAGCGCCTCGATTGCCTGACTCAGCTCCCCGACGGTCTGGACCTCGGCGACCCGATCAAGTGGGATAGAAATGTCAAACCGGTCCTCGAGGTCCATGATGAAATCCAGGATTGCGACGGAGTCCAGCCCCAGACCTGCCACGATTGGAGTCTCCGGAGTTACGTTGATATTCGCAGGAACCTTATGAGCAAGCAGCTCCAAGACTTCCGCTTCGATGTTGTTGGCATTGCCGATCACGTCCCTTACCTCTTGTGCGAGTCAGCGGGCTGCGAGCCAGCGCCGGTCCCGGTACCAGCGCACTGTGTCGCGGAAGCCCTGAGCAAGTCCGATGGCGGGGCGCCAAAGACTGCGCGGTGGCTGGGATTCGAGCCTTGAGCCCCAGTCGGCATGGAGAACCTCGCGAGCTTTTTCCGGAGTGAACATGGGTGTGCGACGCAGGAGCCTCGCGGCAGCCAGACTGACGGCGGCGGCGGCCCGGACGGCGGCAACCGGTAATGGAATGACCAGAGCCCTCGAGTTCAGGGCTGTTTCGGCAGTCCGGACGATCTCATCCCAGGAATAGCCCTCGGTGCGCTCGTCTGTCAGTTCAAACAACGAATGGGATGGGCCTTGCTCACTTAGGGAAGCGATGGCCGCCGCAGCATCGGCCGCGTGAATAACCGCAATCCGACCCTGCGCAATCCGCGGCCGGGCAAAAATGTGATAATCAATGGCACGAAAGATGGTGAATGTCTCGCGATCCCACGGGCCATAGATGGCGCAGGGCCGCACGATGGTCAAATCGCACTGTCTGTTAAAAGCGGCCAGCAAGAGCAGTTCGGCCGCATGTTTCGTTCTGGCGTAGGTCGACAGCGACGGCTCGCGTGCCGCCATCGAGGAAACCAGCAGGACCCGCGGGATGACTGCGCGCTCCTCAAGAGCACGCGCAAGATTGGCGGTCCCTTCGATATTCACCGTCTCAAAAGCCGCCGCGTTCCGAGCTTTTATGAGCCCTGCAGCATGAACAATCACATCGGCGCCGTTCACGAGTGTGCGCAGAGCCTGCGGGTTCGACAGGTCACCCAAAACGACATCCAGGGTCAGGCCCGACAGTTGCGGATGATCGATGGGTTGCCGCGCGAGAATCCTGACGCGCCAGTCGCGCTCAGCGAACGCCCTGACTATGTAGCGGCCCAGGAAACCGGTCGCGCCCGTAATTGCGACCAACCGGCTCATGATGAATGCAGCGTGTGCGGATCTGCACCCGAATCCGACCCAACAGCCAAAGCATCAGCGTGCGACTGGTGCTCTCCGAGTAAGAAGGCGAGATACATGTCGCGGGCCCGCATTCGGCTCATCTTGCCCGAGGACGTTCGCGGCAGGGCGTTGTGTGAGACGAGCACCACCGAACACTTGAGACCCGCAGTAGCCAGTGCCACTGAGCTGACTGCACTGCGTAATGCCTCGCGTAATGCGGGCTCCGACGTGCGACATTGCACCAGGATCACGACGCCTTCGGCCTCCTGCCCGTCGACCGAGAAGGCCACGACGTCCCCGCGACGTATTGCATCGATATGGTGCTCGACCGCCAATTCGAGATCCTCAGGCCACACATTGCGGCCATTGACCAGAATGAGGTCCTTGCTGCGTCCAGCCACTACGAGAGATCCGCCAACGAGATAACCGAGGTCGCCCGTGTCCAGCCAGCCACCGGGGGCAAGCACGCGCGCAGTTTCCTCGCTACGACCGAAGTACTCGGTCATCACACTCGGGCCCCGAAACATGATGCGGCCCACCTGGCGCTCACCGAGAACGGTTCCTTCGGCATCGCGGATCTCGAGCTCGTGACCGCGCAGAAGTTCGCCACATAACACCAGTTCGCGGGTATTGTCGCCATCTGTCGGAATGGCACGGCCTTCCCGTCGCAAGCGGCCCAAATCGACGCGATCGACCTCTATCCCGCGATCGAGCGGCGCAAAGCTGATTCCGAGAGTGGCTTCCGCCATCCCATAGCTCGCTACGAAGGCCTCGTTGCGGAAGCCGCAGCGGCCAAAGACCTCGGCGAATCGCGATAGTATGCCAGGACGGATCACGTCGCCGCCGATACCAGCGACACGCCATCGTGAAAGATCGAGTTGTTCCAGTTCAGCGGTCATCGCGCGCCGGGCGCACAGATCATAGCCGAAGGAGGGACTGTAGGAGATAGTGCCGCCATTACGAGAGATGAGAGTTGGCCAGATGAGAGGTCGACGGGCGAACTCATCAGGTGCCAGGTAGTCCGTCGAGATCTGGCTTGTGAGAGGCACGAGGAGGAAGCCCACAAGTCCCATGTCGTGAAAGAACGGCAGCCACGATGTACAGCGGTCCGTTTCAGTCACTTGTAATGCGCGCGCGATACCACGCGCATTGGCAAGCAGCGCTCGATGCGTTACCGCTACCCCCGTAGGCGATCGGGTACTGCCGGAAGAGTATTGCAGGTAACACACGTCGTCCTCTTTCACGAGAGGCAGGTTCACTGCGGCTTCCGGGATCTGTTCCAGTTCTTTGACCGTTCCGATCAGGGCAACTTCCAGATCTGCGGCTGCCTGGCGCACCGAGTCGAGGAAGACTCCAGGGGCAAGTACAGCGCGGGGTCGTGCGGCCGCCATCATGGGACGGATATGCTCGATATAGTTGACCCGTCCTGCGAATGCCGCGGGCGTTGGTAACGGCACCGGAACCAAAGCAGCGTATTGGCTTGCACAGAATGCGCGCACGAAGTCCGCACTCGTTTCGGCGATGATCACTACACGCTCGCCCGGACGCAGTCCCGCACCGATCATCCGACGTGCCAGAGATATAGCCTGGGTCCGGAGGTCCCTGTAAGGCAATACACTCAGGAGCTCGCCACGCCCGGAGTAAAAGTTAAGACCGGCGCGGCTGAATGCGGCGTACTCGAGTGCCTCGGTCAAGGTCGAAAAATCGGCAAGACGATTTCGGCAACCGCCGCCATCGGTCGGTTTCAACTCCCGCGTCACCCTGTTAGCCCTCCAAACACTCCACCGAGCATCGATTGAAACCCACTTCTCGGTAGTCTCTCAATCTATCTAAATATTTCTTGTCATTTTCTGCGTATTTTTGTACGATTTATGACGTTTGACTGTAATCCGTAACGTCAATGAAACGTCATTTCTCTGCCGCCTGTCAACAGAGCGCTCAGTGGCCATTCGCCTCGCACCGTGAAGATCCTATTCGCTTTCGAAAATCTGCTGCCAAATCCCCAGGCAGATGCGGAGGTGTTTGTAGCGACGGCTAAACACCTGGCCGCGTTCGCTTCCCAGGCATGGTTGCACGTTCCGGTCGCGGATGAGGCTAACAGTGGCAGCGCTTCCGCGCTCGTGGGGTTACCCGTCATCCGGGCTCGCGCGCCGACCCGTCCCGCCGTGCTGCGGCATTTGTTCTGCGGCCTGACTCTCCCCTTTCGGCGCGCCTTTCGGGAAGCAGACTTTGTCTACACGCGCAATTTGTGGGTCGCGTGGCTTGCGGTGGTCTTTGGGCAACGGGTGGTTTTCGATCACTACCGACCATGGCCCGATCAGATCCCTCCACTGCGTCCCTGGATTCGCTCCCTTTTTTGCAATTCACGCTTCCTCGCCAACATCAGCCACTCCAGATACACGTTGGCAAAGTATCTTCAGTTGGAGGTTCCGGCCGAGAAATTGCATTGTGTTCACAATGGATTTGATCCGCAGCGTCTGGGCGCTCACACCTCCCCGGAGGTCGCGAAGCGGCTAATTGGCATCGAAAGCAATGCGAAGACGGTCGTTTACACAGGGCGCATCAATCACAAAAAGGGGCTGGAGCTCGTGATCGAGGCGGCACGCCGTCTCCCGGACCATCTCTTCATCCTCGTCGGCGCCAGCGGCCATGGCGCCATCCAAGCTCTCGCGAGCGCCCTCAAAAACGTGCGAATCGTCCCCTGGCAGCAGTCTGACGCGCTGGCGCGATACATTTACGCCGCAGATGTGCTGCTGATACCACCATCGGTGAAACCGCTCGCCGAGTTCGGCTCTACTGTCGTCCCATTGAAGCTCTATCTCTATTTGGGCTCGGGCCGCCCCATTCTCGCGGGCGACACTCCCGATATCAGGGAAATTCTGGAAAACGATAGGAATGCAGTGCTGTGTCAACCCGATAACGTGGACGCTCTTGTTACCGGGATCACCGCGTTGACCGGCGATCCATCGCTTGCTCGGCGTCTCGGACAGGCATCGTTGGCGGACAGCTCTGATTTCACGTGGGGCGCTCGTGCCCGAAAAATAGCCACAATTTTGGTCGACCGATTGGGCTCGAAACCGGTCGCGTGCGGCAGCTGGAACCGCACGCAGAATCGTGACTGGTTGCTGCAGTCGTGGCGTTGGGTCATACATCTGATCCGCAAACGGTCATGGGTGCTTCCGCCGCTCTAATTGCACGCGCTGCCCAACAGCCCCTTCTTCAGCCCGGGGCTGGGAGGCGCGGCACCCAGCCAGATCGACATGAAATCCCGCGAAAAATCGTCCCCCGGGATTATTCCCTTGACGAAGCCGTTGACGATCACCTGGATGCCTTCACGTGGTTGACGAATGAATGTCAGTCGTCCATTAGCCTTAACGTCGGACAGCCAGGTATTTAATGTTGCGACCCGCTGCATCAGTGAGATGGGTCGATCTGGGGCAACGTGTACGAAATCTCTGGTCCACTCTTTCCGCACGTCTTCTACCTTCACATTTCGCAGAAAATGCAGGACCAGTTCCTGGGGGGCGTCCGAGTCGATCAATGGATTGGGATCGCGTGATGTCGCAGTCACGTAAAGCGCGCCAACATACACATCGACCTTCAGGAAGGTGGCCTTTTGCACGCCGAGACCATTGAGCGTCAGATGGGTGCCGCCTACCTCAACCTGCTCCGGGAAATTGATGCCTTTGCATTCCTTGCCCTGCGCTGCGTCCACCATCAGGGACAGCAGCAAGCCTGTTATAGCTGACGCCGTTCTCATACTACTCTCTTGGTACGCGGTGGAATTCTTGCATATTTTGGCCTAGTTTCCCTTAAGCTTCTGCGCGACCCCATGCCGCACCCCGACCAATTCCCAACTTACAGATTCTCCAGGCGGCATGCGGGATCGGCGCTGGCCTGCGTCCTCGTTTGCTGCGCGGCGGTGCCCCGGGCGCAGGCGGACTCGCCCTTCTCCTGCCCCGCGCCGCGGCCGGCGGTCCGGCAGAAGTCGGCGCCCCTGCAGGAACCCAGTCTCGCGGCCGGCGGCAAGATAGACCTGTTCAGCGATACCCTCATCTACGGTATGAATGGCAAGGGAACCCTGAACGGTCACGTCACGGTGCAGCAGGGTCAGCGGACCATGAAGTCGGATGAAGCCGAATATGAAGGTTCCGGCGATCAGTTCGCGGTGCAGGGCAAGGTGGACTACGAGGATCCACTGATCCATGTGACCGGCTTCCAGGCCCATTACTCGTCGAGCGGGGGCGCGAGCTTCAAGGATGCGCAATTCGAGCTGCTGCAGCGTGACGCTCACGGGTCCGCGCAGCTCGTCGATGTGACCCCGGGCGGCGTTCTGCGGCTGCAGGATGTGACCTTCAGCACCTGCCCGGTAACCGAGGAAACCTGGCAGATCCGCGCCGGCACGCTAATCATCGATAATGGTCAGCACACCGGCGTCGCCCGGGACGCCCGCGTCGACTTCGAAGGCGTGCCGATCTTCTACCTGCCCTGGCTGTCTTTCCCGCTCGATGACGAACGCAAGACGGGATTCCTGTTCCCGAGCGTTGGCACCAGCAGTCGCAGTGGTTTTATGGAGTCGACGCCCTGGTACTGGAACATCGGACCGAGCGAGGACCTGCTGCTGACCCCGACCTACTACACGCGTCGCGGCCTCGATCTGGGTGGTGACGCGCGGTACATGACCGACAACCAGCACGGCGAGCTGATCTGGCAGTACCTACCCCATGACGGCCAGGCGACGGGAGAGGGGCTGACACGTGACGACCGTTCGTTCGTCCACCTGACGCAGACGACCGAATTGCCGGATGATTTCCTGCTGACCGTCGATGCGGCCAACGCCGGTGATCGCCTGTATTTCCAGGATTTCGGCCAGAGCGCGGAAGGTACCAGCACGGCCTACCTGCAGCGCTCGGCCGAGGTCTCGTACCGCGACGATAACTGGCGACTGTCGGGCCAGTTCGACCAATACCAGATCCTGGATGCCATCGAACAGCTGCTCGATCCCACGCAGCGGCCGTACGCGCGGATGCCGCAGATTATCGTCGACAGCGATTTCGTGCTGGGGACGACCGGCATCCTGCACTACGGCTTCAATTCCGAAATCTCGAACTTCAGCCGCGACATCGGTGTCACCGGTTGGCGCATGGACCTGCGGCCGGATGCCATTGTGCATTTCGAGGGCCCAGGATACTTCGTCCGACCTGGGATCGCCTACGAGCTCACCCAGTACGAGCTCGACAACACCGGCACCGGACAGGCCCGCAGTCCCAGCCGGGCACTGCCGACCGCGAGCCTGGACACCGGCCTGGTCTTCGATCGCACGGCCGGGCAGGATGGCCACCGCACCCTGACCCTGGAGCCGCGGCTGCTGTACGTCTATACCCCGTACCGCGACCAGGACCAGCTGCCGCTGTTCGATACCGGCCTACCGGACCTCAACACCGTCGAACTGTTCCGCACCAACCGCTTCGTGGGGCTGGACCGAATCGGTGATGCCAACCAGGTCACCACCGCGGTCACGAGCCGGCTGCTGGAGACCGGCAGCGGCCGGCAGTACCTGTCGGCAACCCTGGGCGAGGCCTACTATTTCCAGCCACCCCGTGTGCAGATTCCGCTCGAGCCAACCACGGGACTGCGCTCGGACATGGTCGCCGAAGTGAATCTGACGGCCTACAAGAACTGGAGCCTCGGGTTAAGTGAGGTATGGGATCCTGACACCAGCAAAAGCGACCGCACCATTGTCGAGCTGCAGTTCAAACCGGCAGACGATGCGGTCGTTAATCTTGCGTACCGGTTCCAGCGGGATACGCCGGCCGAGCAACAGGCCCAGGCGCAGGCGGTTGCGTCGGCCTACAACGATTTCTATGCCTCCCAGATCGCCCAGGGCTTTACCCCTAACCAGGCCCGGCTCAGCGCCACTGTGCTCGCCAAGGCATACGAGACTCCCAACACCCTCGACCAGATGGACCTCTCCACTGCCTGGCCGATCCTGCGCAACTGGAACGCCTACGGCCGCGTGGTCTACGCCCTGGACCAGCACCAGCTGCTGGAGCGCTTCGTCGGCTTCGAGTACCACGGCTGCTGCTGGGGCCTGCGGATCCTGGCGCGCCGGGCACTGAGCAACAGCACCGGACGGCAGGACACGGGGGTCTTCGTGCAGCTGGAACTCAACGGCCTGGCAAGTGTCGGATCCCAAGCGGCGACGTTCCTGGGTAACGCCATTCGGGGATACTCCCCCAACTCTGTAAGCCCCTGAACCCTATGAAGATTAAAGTTGCGGCAAGACTCGGCTGACCAGGGCGCTGTAAAGCTGGGTGTGACGGTGGGCCCGCACATACTCCGGATCAATAAGCGCGGTATAGGGCCTGCTGCGCACCGAGGCATACCAATGAACGACCAGCGTTTGCGGCTGCAACGCTAGATTGAGGCGGGCTGCCCCCGTTCGAAACCAATGCGTCGAAATCTCCGGGGCTAGCGGATAGAAAACCCCGGGTTCATGGATAACCAGTTCGGTGTTGGAAAAATGGCCAACGAGACTCTGAAGCAGATCCGGTCCCAGCGCGTAAGGCTGGCTCTGGCGCGTCGGCGGCAGGTCCACCATGGCTTTCAAATAAGCGGCAAACAGCGGCGCGCCCGCTTGCGCGCCCATCACCGCGTTGTTGACGCCCTTGAAATACCAGTGTTCCACATGCCGAAAGCCGCGCCAGCCACCAGGACACAGGCGCAAGCCGGAGCGCAGGACATCCAGCGCCAAATGCTTCGCCAACACTGCCCAGGAGCGTGACTTGCGCACCCAATGCGGCCAAACGATATATTCCGTGCCGACGAACTGCACCGCGTCCAGAAGCGGGCGCAGCGACGCCACGGTGATGGTGTCCAGATCGAGATAAATGCCGCCTTGCATATAAATTATTGCCGCGCGCAACACGTCGGCGCGCTGCACCGGGTTCGCCAGACTTGAGTACAGCGCGGAGAGCCTGTCCGAAAGGCCAAGCCTCGCCCCGGCCTCGGCCAAGTAGGCGCGGGCATCGATACGTTCAAGTTGCAACTTCTGCGTGGCACGCAACGCGGTGAGTACCGCGCCTTCCTCAAGTTCATCGGTATGGTGCAGCACCGCCTCGTCCATGCCGGCCTGCGCCACCGCCGATAGCAGGGCAAAAGCAGAGGCCCAGTTTAGCTGCGGGCCGATCCAGCAGAAATGCACGCGCGGGGGTATGGGCGGGACGGCAGATAGGCGTGGTGGCGAATCGCCGACAGCGCTGCTAACAGCCAGCATAATTCCTATCGCGGATAAGATCGCGGTCGCTTGTCTCCATGATCAATTCTCTCCAAAATCTCGCGCCAGGAAGCGGTGCGTCGCAATTCGGATCCGAGCCTACCGAATAGAGGCAGGACATTTTTATTTAGCCAGAAGCGGACATCTGTATCTAGCCCTAATAGATGCAAGGCGCATAACGGGGAGCATGTTAAATTGCAGAGCAGAATGCCTCGACGGCGCATGGCCGCTCCGGCGGGAGGTAACAGGCGGGATCTGAAGCGGTCCAAGGGAGCCACGCGCCGATGGCGCACGCGTTTGGAATCAGTTTACGGGCCAGGTAGTGCCTTTGCAGCCTCGGTCGCAAGTCATTGTCTCACCGGGCCGACTACGATGGATTGCTCACGTTGGTCAGCCTACCTGGGCGTCGACCAGCAGGGCAGGGCAGGGCAGTGATGCAGTGACGATCCAAGTCGCCCGATGACCCGTCCGGAACTCATGGGCTACCATCGCGCGTCGCTGTTGAGCGTTGATTTAGACCGGCTACTGGTTGGTGACGACAACGACCACTAGTGATAAGCGCCCTTCTCGATAGTGCCGTTGGAAGTGGCGAATAAAAGCGTTAACTAACGGTATGTTCCGTCTGCCAGAGTTTTTTTCAAACACTGAGCGGTCGTCAGGGCCATCCGTTCAGTTTTCTTGCTCATCGTGGCCCAAAGAGGAGCGAATTTCCGCGGAAACTGATTTCCGCTTGAGTGCATTTTGAACGGAATTGGCAGGCAATTCGGTTCAGCCAATGGCGGAACCGGAGCGGTTGAAGCCTCAAGTTGCTTGGAAGGCGCAGGCGGCGGTCAGCTCCGCGCCGTATGAAAGGTGATCGCGTAACCGTCAGGATCCTGTGCGACGAAGAAGCGACCGAAGGGGCCATCGGCAAGGGGGGCGAGGATGGTGCCGCCTCGCTCAACAAGCGTGTCGTGCAGCACGCCGGCGTCGTTGCAGGCGATCCAGAGCACCATGCCCAAGCCGAGTGGCCCGGCTTCAGGAAGTTGCCGGATAGGCTCTCGCAGCGCCAGCGGGATCGGCACTGTCTTGAACACGACCGCGCCAGGCGGACTGTAAGCTGCCGCTTCGAAACCGAATATCTCTACGTAAAACTTTCTGGACGCGGCGAGATCTCGAACTTGCAAGGCGATGAAATCAGGCCCAACTGGTGCTGTCATGGAGATCCCTGTAAAGTAATATCAGTGTCCTGATACTAATGTAAGGCCCCTGATATGTCAACGGTGGAAGCTCGGCCTCGGAACGGCGCCGATTGGGTCGGCTACAACCTCAAAATCGCGCAACATCGTTTGAGACAACGTTTGGATGCCGAGCTCGCTCAGCTCGGCATCACAGCCCCGCAGAACGCCGTCCTGCTCGAGATTGCAAGCAACCCGCGCTTCTCGAACGCCGACCTGGCCCGCGCGGCATTCGTCACGCCGCAGACCATGCAGGGGATCCTCGTCAATCTCGAACGCGAGGGCCTGATCGCGCGCACCCCGCATCCGGAACATGGGCGAGTCATCATGACCGAGCTAACGGAGGCCGGGCAAAAGGCAGTCGCGGCAGGCACGCGAGCGGCCGATGTGGTGGAGCGCCAAATGCTGTCCGCACTGTCAGCAAAAGAAGCCAAACTTCTCCGTGACATGCTCAAGCGCTGTGCTGCTGCCCTGGAGGGCGAGCCTTCGTGCATATAGCTCGATCATTTGCAGGCAAAAGCCTATGCGCCCAACTGGGTGGTCACCTTAGGCTCCAGCCGCATGACCCTTAGTCGTGGCCGCCGCCGTGCGAAATGCTCGAAAGATTTCGCACCGAGATTTCGATACCGGAGTATTTGACGACTTGGAACTGGCTGCTTAGGCGATTCACGCACGCCTCCCCAGAGAGCCGCCTCACGTCTAGTGGAGCACGGATTCCGGGTCAGACCGGGGCGGGGTCCACGACTCACAAACTGTGACCTCGGCGAACCGCGCTCGGGGTGCAGAAGAAAGGCGTTGAACGGGCCGATCAGTCGACCGTCTTCCGTCGTCGCCTGAACCCCCAACTTGTTGGCATACGCTACCCATGTCTTCGTCAGCATGTCGAATGAAACTCCGCCGATTTTCGCGGCCTCATAACTGATACCGCCGGCCGCCGGGGTTTTCTCCATAAGCGCATCAAAGCTTGGCCGGGCGTCTGGCCCGAGTTCGCTTATGGGTTAAAGTGCGATCATCCCACGAATGACAAGCATCGCCGCCCGATCGAGCAGGTGTTCGTCGTGATAAGTCATTGTCATAGCAAGCGCTCCCCAGGAATTGTCTTACCATTCGCCCGCGGCGTCCGATCCTTTTGCACCGCGGACCGTACCAGCATGCACTTGAAATGCGCAGGCACGTTGGGTTTGTTTAAACAAACGACATGAAAGTCTCGCATGAGTTCCCTCAAATTAGCCCTCGCGCAGATTGCACCGAAACCGGCGCCTTTGCCCCGGGTCGTCACGTTACTCAGGCGGACGCCACCACTGCCCCCGCACAACATGCAAATGCCGCCAGCGTGAAAATAGTGCGGGCCGTGTGGAAGCGCCGCCAAACTATCCGATACCGTTCAGCGGCATCCGGTAACTGACCTTCTGGAAGATCGCGAAAACGCGAATTGATCGGCTCGGCAATAACGATAGATGCGACCACAACTAAGACCATCAGCGCAACACCCACCCACGCAAGCAGACGCGGCGTTCCGGGGCTAAACCAGGCGAAGTAGCCGCCGGCAATGCTGGCCAACGCGGCGAGGATGGGCTGCAAGGGATCAACTCGAAACAAAGACCGGCGGAAATCGACCGCAAACTGCTCGATAGGCATCCGCGCCCAGAGATTAATCCGCTCGACTTGAAAAGTTAGAATCACCCCGGCCCAAAGTCCACAGGCCATGAGCATCAACCAAGCACCCCATTGCAATAAGGTCATCATCATCTCTCATAACTAAAATTCGGTAATATGTCGAGCCGGGCAGGCGCACAGATCGCGAGCTTTAAATTGAAAAATCGAGACCAGAAAAACGCATGATTTTTATCATCATTGTCAGGAAGTTATGCCGCTTGTTCGCCTCAACGTCCGGACACTGCCAACAGCTCTTAGTATTTAACTTCCTGAGCATAGTTGTTCTGCGAGACGCGCGCGCCTAATCTCTTCATCTCTTCCATGAAATCGATACCTGCGTCTTTCATCTCTTTCGCGACTACTTTTAGGGCACTCGCCAAAGCTTCCGAACTCTCCCAGCGTGCCACATTGACGAACTGAAACGGGGAGTCGTCATCAATTCGTTTCAAAGATCAAACGATGATTGCTCGAGCACATCCATTGAGTCATCGGCTCGATGAGCCATTCGCACTGCTCCGCTGTCGCGGGTAGTTGTTTAGCTTTCCGAAGGCAGTACCGATGGGTAGGGCAGGCGCTCATGGCCGCTGGGGGCGGTGAGCTAGATGGTAACAATCGCCACTTGTAACGCTCTAAGGGAATGACCCAGATGCCCGCAGAATCGACGTGCTCGCAACCCATCCGCCACTACCTGCGAATTCATTTCCGCTAACTGCGTCGCGCGACCGGCATCGGGCGCATTCGAGTTTTCGAGGCAACCGTTGGGGTAGTGCAGCATTGAATGAAGGCACCTGTCAATCGACGAACCAAAGTTGACGCGCGCTTCTGACCGCCTTTAATGCGTTGATTCATGCATAGCGATACGAGTCCGTGCAAAAACGCCCAATACAATTCCGCCTGCTCTTCGCTGTCCCGGGCTTCGCGCTGGCCCGCCTCGGCCATCAAGCGCCCTATTGGCGCATGGAGATCCTGGAAGCAAGCACGAGCTTCCGGTGGTGTTTCATTTGTGCCGAAAGGAACACCACGCAAGCCGTGCATCAATTGATACAGCGAGGGCCTCTCAAGTGCAAATGCCCAGTAGGCGAGTCCGATGCCCTCGACGGCGGCTGCCGGCGTCTGCGCCGCGCCAACGGCGTTCATTAGCGCTGTATGAAGGCGCCCGAAGCCCTGACGCATCAGGGCAAGTAGGATTTCATCCTTGTTACTAAAGTATTCGTAGATGAGCGCCGGACTGTACTCGATAACACCGGCAATCGCACGGATTGTCACGGCGTCCAAATCCTTGTCTGCAGCGATCTGTTCTGCAGCGTCGATAATTTGTTTGCGAACCGCGGCCCGTTCCCGATCGCGGCGTTCCTGTATTCCCATCACACCCTCAGGTAGGTCTCGCGCCGTGTCCGGAAAGAAAAGTGCTAGATGATCGAGCGGCACGAAGTCCAATAGCGAACTCGGCTGCAGCGGCTCCTGTTCAACATCCCAAACCTGAAGCGTCTCAGACATGCGGCAATCCAAACACTTCCTGTGGGAATCGTACCTGAGTGGCTCGCATTGATAGAAAACGAACGCCCGACCACACACTGCACAATGTTAAGGCTTTGTTCGCGTTATTATATCAGCCGGTCTCTATACTCGATAGAAGCAGGAGACCCGACGTCAACCAATCCAGTCAAGCTTGGCCACCTTTTTGCACGACGTGGCGTGCTTCGAAGAGATCGTCGCGCCCAACCGTCGTGACCTCGCAAATTCCAATGTCCTACAAAACAAGACCAGGCCACGCCGGCAGTCAAACTCATTGGCGTTAGGAAGAGTCGACGAGTTGGGTGTGCGGCAGACGAAGCTAGGTGGCATATTGATGGATTGTTCGCTGCCGTACAGACATGGCCCTCGGCACACTTCACAGTGAACACTGTTTAGTATTTGATCTATGATCAAGACAGTCATGAAATTTGCATCCCCAACGGCCTAGGCCGCGGCTCTCACTGGCAGTCAGGTCCAAACCGCCTCTCGTCCAGATGTACGCAGGCGGACAGTCGTGCAACCCGGCAAACAGCAAATACCGTTCATTTCAGAGTCCGCACTCTGGGCGCGGTTATCGGCGAGATTGACCGAACTGACTTGGATCACGGTCCAGGTCGGGCATCACAAGCTTCCGATTTAAGGGGGAATCAAGTGGGAACACCGTCGGGAAAGTGGCCGTTGAGTCGGATGGTGGATGGGGTCGGGAGATTTTTCCTGATTTCGCTATTTCTGGGCTCCGCGGTCGAATCCATTACAAACTTCGCCAAGACTGCCGCCATTGTTGGCGCGCGCGGGTTGCCGATCCCGCAGCTGCTTGTCTGGGCCACAGTCCTACTGGAGGTGGTGCTCAGTCTTGCTCTGCTCTTTGGATTCCGTTCGCGCGTCGCAGCGCTCGGTCTGGCGGCCTTTACCATTGTCGCCACGACGTTGTTTCATCTGCACCCGGACAGTGAGCCTGAGATGCACATGTTCTACAAAGACATCGCGATCTTCGGTGCGTTGCTGGTGATCGCGATGCGGCAGCCTGCAAAAATTGCCCAGTAATCTTTCGTCCGCGACATTCGCAGTTTGATCTTTACCTTAGGTGAACGAATGATAATCCCAGCCAATGACTCTGGCAGCCCGCCGGGCCCTTTGCATTTCGACGCGCCGGCGTGTCGAGTGCCGATGGTCACCGAGAAAACATCGATGATCACGATGAAAGATGGCGTGCGCTCGGCTGTCGATATCTTTCGTTCGGAGGGCCCTGGGCCGTTCCCCGATGCGGACCATCCGAGTCATCTCTCGCCGCCGGTGGTCGCAGCGACACCATGAGCATTGCCGCAATTGTGAATTGCGTCACGGCGCTGGCGTTCGCCTGTGCGGGGATCGTCAACCTCCTCAATGTGGGCAACGCGGAAGCAGACTTCCAGCGCTGGGGCTACCCCCGAGGATGGCGCCTATTGACGGCAGGTCTAGAACTAGCAGGTGCGGCGGCTCTATTGCTTCCGCCCACGAGGCTCATCGCGCTTGTTGGGTTATCACTCTTGATTCTTGCCGCGCTTGTGACGCTTCTAAAATGGCGGGAGCGATTCTCGCATGTCATACCGGCGGTCGGTTTTCTCGGCCTCGTCCTGGCAGATGCTGCTCTCCAGTACGCCGGGGCTTGAGAACCCACTTGCTGATAACCAACGATTCACTCAAAAGGATACGACAATGCGAACCTTTGAACTTCGCGTTTACACGCTGCGCACTAAAGAGGCTCTCGATTTCTACAGGGAAGTGATTTATCCCCGTCATCTCAACAGCTTTCCGCAATTCGGGATTGAGGCCCACGGCTTCTGGACCGCCGCGGCGGACGTGAAACCACGGCTCTTCGTACTGGCCTCCTATGCGGCGGGCGAAGAACCCGGCGAGGTCGCTCGGAGGTACATGCAGAGCAAAGAATTCGCTGAGGACACCAGAGACTTTGATGTTTCGGGCATTGTGGGCGTTGAATCAACGTTTCTCATACCTTCAACAAACTCCCCTCTCACCTGACGGGAAACGAAAGGAAAATGATGAACATAAAGACAGATTTTGATAGTTCGATCTTGAGAATGAACTCGCCGCTGTTCTGGTTCACTCTCGTGATACCGATCGCTATCATTGGGCTCGGCATCAACTTCATACTCGACCCGGTGGGGGCCTCAACCCGCTTCGGCATTCCAATCCACGATCCGGCCGCCTTTCCCTTTATGTGGACCAAGGGAACTCGCGACATCTTTTCGGGTCTCGTAGTCCTGGTGTTTCTCTTCAGGGGAGACCGACGCACAACCGCCACAATCTTCGCGATTTCGATTTTCGTCCCGTTCTGCGACGGGCTGATCATTCTGAAGCATCTTGGCTTTGCGCCACCCATCTATATTCATTGGGGAACGGCGCTTTACATGATTATCGTTGCCGCGTTTCTGCTTCGGCGGAAGGTACCTTAACTCACTTCAAGATTGTTGTTTGTTGAGGAATTCATGATGGAAGTCCTAAGTGTCGTCGCAATTATCGTCGCTGGATTGATGGTTGGAAGTGAACTGGCCATCGCCGTGTTTGTTCATCCAGCGCTCGATAAACTTCCGGATGATGTTCATCTGCCGGCCGCAAGCGCCCTCGCTCGTGTGCAGGGGAGGTTCATGCCAATTTGGTACATTCTTGTATTCTTGCTTACTCTAGCCGAGGCTGTAATCCAATGGCACCAATCGGGCCGCTTACCGATTTGGATCGCTATATCGGCGGTTTTGTGGATGTTAGCGATTCTGTATTCGGTCACCGCCCTCGTGCCGATCAACAACCGTATTAAGTCCAATCCGCCTCCCGATTGGAAGACGTACCGGCGTAGATGGGATCTGCTTCACCGCTGGCGTGTTGTACTCCTCACCATCACTTTCGCGTTTTTAGTCGTGGGATTGGTTGGCAGGTAGTCATCTTCGGCCGCTTCCCAAAGGGCAGCTATCGCCGAATGTGGATGTCGGTAGATAAGTAGATAGTGTCAATTTGATATTGAAAGGTGTCCTAAATCTGATTCGCGAAGCGAATGTGGTAGGACCGGGGTGCGCTCAATCAGCAGCTGCGAAGCGACTTCGAGCGCTGGCATCCTCGGTTACAAACCGCTGCAGATCCCCTTGGCCTGGCCGCGTAGCACCCGGAATGGACCACTCTCGCGCCGGCGGAACTATCGTTCGAAGTTCGAAGCGGGTGCCCGCGTGCGCTAGAAATGGCCGCACCATAGTGCCAGCCGCCTGAAGGCGACATCACAGATGGCGCTCCGGAATTTACTGAAGTTGCGTGGCATGCCCGTATAGACCTCAAGATCAACGGTTACGCCCTCGGCTCGGGCGCGCTCGACGAAGGCGACAGTGCTATCGAGCGGTCCTCCTACGCTCCCCATCTGAACCAGAATGGGCGGAGCCATCGCCAGCTGATCAAAGAAGAATGCGCTGGCAGCTGCTGGATTGGTGCCCGAAAGATAGCTATCCACAAAGTACGGACCCAGCTCGACAGACACAAGGTCTTTGTCTCGGTTCGCCTGCCAGCTATAGCCGGATAGTGAGAAATCGATCCAAGCACTCATCGCGATTGCGCAACGCGCTCGGCGTAGTCCGCACCTTGCCGCGTCAAGCGCGCCATTCCTATGGCGTGCGCACCCCCTACAGAGTCCCCAACAATGGTGACCGCCTGCCCGGTTTCGCCTAGAAGCCACCGATACGCTGCCTGTATATCCTCAATCCCCGCGGGATATGGATCCTCGGGACCTTGGCGATAATTCACTACAAGGACGGGAGCCCGTAAATTTGCGGCCAAGCTGGCTGCTATGCCCCGTGACGCCTCGACGCTCCCGCCTACGTATCCTCCGCCATGCAGGTAAAGCACCGCTGGTGCAGCCCTGTCTTTCTCCCGCCGAAACCAACATGAGTGAACAGTTCCGGTATTCACCCACTCTCGCTTGATGTGCAGGGGGACCGAGTACGACAAAGGACCATCAGCGAAATCCAGCCCGCTTTGTCGAATTTGCTTAACGTCTATACCACCCCCGTATACGGGAAGGCTTCGCGCTTGGCCCACAATGCTCGCAAACTGCTTCAGATCGGCGTCGCAGTGCAGTGGTTAAATGAAATCCGAGGCAGTTTGCTGTCGGGAGTGTACAGGTTTGTTGAAGCTGACAACCAGACGCAGCATCGCCGACATCGCAATCCAATGCGGATTCGCCGACCAGAGCCATCTCACGGCGACTTTCCGGAAAGCCGTCGGCGTGCCGCCCGGGAGCTGGCGTTGGGATCGGTCGAAATAACGCCGGCGAGGTGGGTGGGGCGAAGTTGCATCCCGGGCTAACTCAGCACAGAAGATTTGCGGACTAGGCAATGTTGCGTGCTAGGCAACTTTGTGCAAGGCTATACCCGTGTTGCCTATCAAGCCCGCGACCGCGCTCAAATCCGGCGGATTGCGAGAGCGCAAAAAGCATGAGACGCGGGATGCATTGGCCGATGCAGCCATGCGGCTGGCGCTCAAGCACGGCCTCGACGCTCTTCGCGTGGAAGATATCGCCGCCGAAGCAAATGTTTCGATGCGAACCTTCAACAACTACTTCGCCAACAAACAGGAAGCATTGGTGGCGCGGTACATCAATCGCATGGTCTATGCGGCTGAGGCGCTTCGCGGCCGTCCTCCGGAGGAGCCTCTCTGGGATGCGATCATTGCGGTGATGCTCGCTCCCTGGAGCGACGTGGCTCGCGGCCATACGCCCCCTAGCCGCAAGGCTGCTGCGGAACTCCGCATCATCTTCGGCGCAACGGCCACCCAGGCCGAACTCCTGCGAGGCGCCCTTGTTGCCGACCATGCATTCGTGCTGGCCATTGCAGAACGCACCGGCACGGACGCCCGGCAAGACGTCTATCCGCGCCTCCTCGCCGCTGCGGTGACAGTCGTGGCCCAGGTCGCCGTCGACGCGTGTCTGCACGCTGATCCGCCCACGGCGTTGGCGCCATTGCTGCGCGAGGCCCTGGTACAGCTCTCAGCAGGGCTGCCTGCGCCCTCCGGCACGAGAGCAACCCCGCGGCGAAGGACATAAGGCATGGTCACTTTAATCGTCTTGGCCGTCACCGCACTGATCGCGGCGGCGGCGGGGGGCCGGCTCGGCTTCAGATCCAGCTTCGTCCTACGGGGCCTGAATCTGGCCCGGCGACTGCCTCGCCACAGGGCCGCCCTGGCGGCGATGTGTTCGGCGCCGGCCGAGATACCGACTGGGTTGGCCGCGGCATTCCCGATCCACACGACTACATGGGGCGAGACCGGACCGAGGGTTCTGCTCATCCATGGCGGCGTTCAGGGAGGACTTGGGGGCGGCCCCGGAACCTTCCGCGAACAGAAGGCGCTGGCGGAAAAGGGCTTGCAACTGCGCGTGGCCGACCGACCGGGTTTCGGTCAGACCCCGAGCCGCGGCCCCGACGACATGCAGGCGGATTCGGTCTGGGCCTCGGCCGAACTGGGTGATGGAGCCCATTTGATTGGCCATTCCTTTGGCGGCGCGGTCGCGCTGCTGGCTGCGGCTCGCCGGCCGTCGGCGGTGCGCTCCCTGATCCTGATCGAGCCGGCGTTGATTCCGCTGCTGCCAGGAAGCCGGGCAATGCGGACCAACCGGGGTGCGCGCGCCGATTTTCTGCGCATGGGCGAGGCATGGCTCGCGGCGCAAACGCCCGCAGACTACGGCCTGACCCTTGCGCGCGACCTCGGTGTTCTCTCTCAAGGAACGTCCGACGGGGTGGCAATAGACCTTGACCGCCAATCAGCGCAGGAACTCGGGTGCGCTCTCTTGCGGGCGCGCGTCGCCTCCGCTGACGCAATGCGGAAAGCGGCCCATGCCGTAGGCAAGGCCGGTATTCCCGTTCTAATCGTCACGGGCGGTTGGAGTCCGACCTTCGATGCAGTCGGCGAAGTGAGCGCCGAATTCACTCAGGGCCGGCACGTCATCGTCCGCTCCCCGAATCACTTCATTCAACTCATGGCTTCTGAGGCATTTAACGAAACAGCCACCAACTTCATTCAAATGGCCGAGCGTTCAGACGCCAGCCCACCAGCGGCTATAGGCTGCCGGTGAACCGATGTGCCTATTCGGTTCAGTGGCATAAGCAGATTCACGTCGCCTCATGGCGCCGGCAACAGGCAAAGGCGTGTCATCAGGCGGGGCCTGGATAACGACCGCTACCGCGAATCACCTCCTTATCTTCATTGAACGTGAGCAGTTCGATCACACGGAGTCGCCCGACGCTCCGATACAAAATTCCAATGATATTCAGGCCGACATGAACATCGATCACTTCGAATCGCAGCGGTGGACTTGCTGCGAGTCCGATGGCCCAGTAATCGCGAATCGCGACTTTTCCGCGCAGAACACCGTTGGGGTCCTTCTTACGCTTCTCATTCAGCGCCAGAGAATAGACCGTCTTCGGTAAACACGCCGGAAATCAGCGCCTCCCGGTTCGGCATGGCAGACATTGGTGCAGAACCCTATCCTGCGGATTGGTGGATCTACAGGTATGCCGAGCTTCGAGGCTATGTGGACGATGTCGGCGAAAACGACTTGGCAGCCATCTTCTTTATGATCTGCCTGCGCTGAGGCGGCATTAACATCCAAGCTTGAGGCGCATCGGGAAACGCCTTACCAGATTCACATAGCGGGGAGCATGTTAAATCGGGACCGGGCCCCCTAGTGACGGCATCAGTTTCTCATATGAAAGTTCCGCCGGCGTTGCGACCGTATCAATGAAATTCTCCGAAGCTGGAGGGCCCAATCGCAATCTTATATTGAGATTCCGGCATATCGTTGTACTTGCCGGTGAAGACGAAGCCCCGGGGGGATCCATTTCAGCGCCAGCGATAGAGTCGCTTCCGAAATTGGAACGCGGTCTTCGCCCTTCTTGGACCTTCCCGCTGATGCGGTTGCTCGATTCCAAACCGCTGGATCAGTACCAGCTCATGCGCCCAGAAAAGCTGGGGCATTTCTTTTTGGTATCTTTTGACAATCTGGTTCACGTAATTGCCAGCGTTGATGTCAACGCGTCATGGCGCTGATTGGTGCCCTTCGAAGCAGCCGCTCGCGACGCAGGCGCGGGGGTGCAGGACCGCCATCTCAGGGGACCTGTTGCTGACTGGCGGTCCCGTGAGGTCAATCCGGTGCTTCCGGCCAGAAGACGCACCGCGAGCCAGAATCACCTCCACTAAGGTGACATTCGCCCTCCTAGATAAGGCGTCTGCCCACCTCAAGGCGTGCCAGAATTTCCTCGGCACCGGCTCCCTTTAAGGCATAGTCGTCGGCGCCCGCCGACAACGCTGCCAGAATATCACCGCTGCCGTTGCGTACCGTCAGCATCAGGACATAGATGTAAGTATTCTTAGCACTTGATCGTATGTTACGACACAGATCCAGTCCGTCCATGTCCGGCATGTGCCAGTCGGTAATGACGATATGGCAGCTCGTTGCATTCAGGACCCGCATTGCCTGTTCGCCGGAACGCGCGGCGTATACCTGGTAGCCGCTCCGCTCAAGGAGAGAGGAGACGCTGCTTAAAACGAGTTCATCGTCGTCCACGATGAGGACGCGGCAGGGTTCCGTCGGGGCGAGCGTTGTAAAGCCCGCAATGGCGCTGTCAATCGCGGCGTCCTGCCCGAGCTGCGTGTGTGCTTTAGCAGGCATGGAAACCCGCGGAGACGCTGCCCGTCGGAGTTGCGCGTTGCCGGCAGAGCGCATCCCATTGCCGTCCGAGGAGCATCCGGGCTTAATGGGCGTAACTTGGGTACGGGAGCAGATTCGATTGCGATTCGGTTTTCGCGCGTTCCGCATGTGTTGGACAGGCTCCACGGCAGTCGCCGACGTAGATGCTGCATGCTCATCTGTTGGAAAGTATTTCTGCTGCCGGATGCTGTTGTGCGCCACGTTCTGCTCCCCTACCGGAGTACCCGGTGTTTGAGAGCGATCCTAGTAGGCGTCAGATAGAATCGCTGTCGGGAATCCTCGACAGTCTGTGTCGTCATCGTCGAGCGGGTCTCATTTGCACAAGGCTTCCGCGCCAAAGTTCGCCCCGCCTTACATGTCTTATGTCTCATGGGCGTCAAACACCTCATGCCAGCCCGCCTGGGTTGCGAAAGTTGTCGAAGCGGCGCTCGAACGATCGGCAAGCAAGCTAGATCTCGAGTGGATTGCGCCACACAGAGTTTTGACCAATAGCGCGTAGCTCTCGGCGCTCCTTAGCTGGCCGCCCAATAGCAGACACCCGCGACCGTCGGCAACGGGGTCACTAGCGGCCTGTCATGGCGCCTCGCAGCAGAACTGGAGGCGTCGTCTGGCAATCGGCTCATTTCGGCCCAGAGCCGCCATCCATAGAAGTAATCGGCCCGTCCGGAAGCTGCCGCATGCTCGCGTGCAGTTGTGCTCTCGCACTGCAGTCAGATTCAGGATGCGGACATTCCCATTCCTGACCCTTCATGTGCGTTGGCGTACAGATCCCCGCGTGTTGGTGCGCGCATATTAGGTCTGACGGTTGGCCATCACGGGAAATTGACCATGCCGAAATTCGTAACGATCGGATATGGCGATCGCAAAGGATACGACAAAACGGAGGGATCCGTTCGCGATGCGGCACATGCGCACGACGCGCGGCTCCTCGAAGCTGGAGCTGTAATGGGTGTCGCCGGCACACCTGTTCAGGTAAGAAATCCTGACGCAACCAAGATCGAGACCCACAACGCGCCCTTCATGACATCCGCGCTACCGGTAGCCGGTTTTACCGTAATTGAAGCCAAAGACTTGGAGGAGGCAGTGAAAATGGTGTCGAAAACACCTTGTGCGGTGGCCCACGGCGTCGTCGAGGTGTGGCCGCTAACAGAACCAAGGTAGACGTATCGTCTACGTAGGCCCGGACAGAAATTTATCGGAGGTGCATCATGGGCCAACCAGTTGTGCATTTTGAAATCATTGGCGCCAACCCGGAGACCCTCCGCGACTACTATCGCGAGCTTTTTGGCTGGACATTTAACGCTAATGCTCCGGTGGCTCAGACGATTTCCGAGAAAGGTAAGTACAGTTTCATTGACACAATGAAGGGGCCGGATGGCGTCGGCATCCCAGGGGGTGTCGGCGGCGGGAGCGGGTACGCACCTCGGGCTCTCTTTTACGTTTGGGTTCTGGATGTCGAGACCGCGCTTGTGAACGCTGAGCGGCTTGGGGGAATCCGCCTCTTGGGACCCGCTGCCAACCCTAACGGGAAGGTTGTGGTGGGTCAGTTTGAGGACCTCGAAGGCAATTTGATCGGCGTTGCCGGCCCGAAATAGAACGCCGCCGGACTTGGCGCGATAGCTGTGAGTTTTCAAAAGGTTGTTCCCTCCACATCCCCATCCCGGAACAGCGCGTCACGCTGAATCGTCTCTATCTGCAGCCGAATGCGGCCGTCTGGCGCGACCTCCAAGCGCCGTGTGGCAAGGACCTTCAAGAAGCGGAACTTGATCAGGAATACCTGCCGCTGCTACCGCAACTGGTGGGGCCGATGCGGAGTTTGCAGCGGACGCTACCGATGACTATCGCGCGCGCGCGCACGCTTTTTCGTGGCCCTCCCTGATACGAATTGGCATGGAGACATCTATCTCATGGTGGCGCTCGGTTGCTTCAATGGTCGCTCGCAAGTGATCGCTGGGCGAGAGTCGTTGCTGCTGGGGTTGGACAATATCGCGTATCTGCACGAGACCAATCTGACGCCATTAATTGAGCATGAACTATTCCATCGTTATCACTACCCGCATTTCGAATTCCATCCCGAGCAGGACCAGCCGTTGTGGGTAAGGCTATGGGCCGAAGGCCTCGCAACTTACGTGGAGCAACAACTAAACGCCAAGGCGAGTCCCATGGACACAATGTCGATAACGGAGGGAACACTTCAGACGCTCGATCGGCAGTGCCGGGGCGCACGGGCTATTATCTCGGCGTGCGCATGGCGCAATGGTTGCATCAGTCTCACTCGCTGAAGTCACTGGCGCAGTGGAACCGTGCCCAGGCGGAGGAGCCCATCAGAACGGCGCTGTCTCACGCTTGCACCGAGGCCCCATCGCCGCGATAGACGCAGTTTTGTAATGGACCGTGCAAGGCACGTGAACGGCTAAAGCAGGAGGAAGCCGTGGAAGAGTCCCGATCGCCTTCAGGCCCCCGGAAAGCCGACAGTCGGGATTGACGGAATTGGGTCACGAGCGGCCTGTCATGTCGCCCCGCACCAGAACTGGACGCGTCGACCCGCGATTGGCTCATTTCGGCCAACTGCAGCCACTGAATTAACCAAAATCGATGCTCCGAACCGGACATTCGTCGACTGCGTTACCATGCGAGGAACCGAAGCAAGGGTTTGAGGCGGCTCTAACGATGCTTAGCACGATCGCACTTTTTGCCAGCTCGCGCCGCCACGGGAATACCGGCGCCATTCTCGACAAGATCGCGGCGGAATTGAGATTTGAGATCGTAGACCTGTCTGAATCCAATGTAACGCCGTACGACTACGCCCACGCCAACAGGGCGGATGGGTTCGAGCCACTGATGACCAAACTCTTGGAGCACGACCAAATCGTTTTCGCTGCGCCGGTCTATTGGTACTCCGTGCCCCCGCCAATGAAGGCCTTTATTGATCGCCTTAGCGATCTGCTGGAGTTACCGGACCTTCGTGAGAGAGGGCGGCAGCTGCGCGGAAAGCGCGCATTTGTCGTGGCGACATCCGGAATCGACGTGATCTCACCAGCGTTCATCTCGATGTTCCGCGATACTTTCGCTTTCCTGAGCATGCAGTATTGTGGCCATCTTCATGTCAATTGCGACGGCGGCTACAAGAAGGGTATCGGCGAGAGAGACATAGAGGTGTTTAAAGTTCTCCTCCGTGGGGAGTAATGTCTCATGGCCTTCTGGCCGCCTACCTTTCGTTAGAGCGAGCGCTCCGAATAGATTCTTAACTGTTTGCTGCAACTCGCGGCTGTAAAGCGGTCATCGGTGACCGGCACGTTAGGGTCAAAAGAAAGTTAGACTCGACGGAACCGGATACCAAACCGAAGGCGCAAAAGCGCGGGAGGGTTATCATGACTCGACTTGCCTCTATTGTTACCGGTCTTCTGGTATTGCTTTGGTCCACCGTCCCGGCCCTGGCCGATTCAGCGGACCCTTTGATGGGAACGTGGACTGTCGATCTGTCAAAGTTGGCCATTCCTAACCCGCCCAAGAGCGTCACTATCGTGCTGACGGCCGTCGGTGGGGGTCAATACAAGATGAGCGTGGACATCATCGACCACGATGGGGCCAGGAGGCATGGGGCGAGCACGTTCAAGGCCGATGGGACACCGACTCCGGCTATTGGCAATGCAGACTATGACGTCGTGTCGATGAGCATGCCGAGTCGCCGAATTATGGTCATGGGCGGAGGCTTTAAAGGCCGCCCAAGCAACACTCGGGTCTTCTCGTTGTCAGACGACGGCAAGCACATGATTGAAACTGTTGTCGGGCATGGACCCGATGGAACGCCGACCACGAGGGTCGATGTTTGGGATAGGCAATAGCTCCGAACATTCCGTCCGGCTCCGGTCGTTACTTCGCCGTCGTATGGGAGTCCGATGCGATCCGATGTCGCTCAAAGAACCGCCAAATGGTCCCGGTGGCGTCGAATCCGCCAAGTAGCTTCTCCTGCGGCCACTCGTGCCCCCAATTGTTGAGGCTATAGAGCACCACCTGCGTGTCGTCATGGCAGCCGGACCACGACTGCAGTTCTACGTGACCTCGAGCCAGTGACTCGACCTGCGGCTGGGCGCCGCAGCGATCGGCGTCGACCCAAAATCTCATCGAGCGCGCCACTGAGATCGCACTGCTTTCGCCGTGACTCTGCGCTCCCCGCCCGCCTTCGAAAGGGATGTTCGCGTCGGCGACACCATGTATTGCAAGCACAGCCACTGGCATCTTCGGCTGCACGATCGACCATTCCGGCTCGTTCGGTGCGGGAACACCGCCAATGGTGGCGGAAACGACGGCCACCGCGGCCACGATGTCGGAATGCTCCGCGGCGATGCGATAGGCCAGCATCCCGCCGTTTGAAAATCCCGCAATGTATAGCCGTGAGCGATCCACCGGGTTCCGCCTAGCCACATCATCGACCGCGGCGAGCGCGAAACCAACGTCGTCTAGATTCATCCTTCGCGCCTTGCCACAGCAATAGCCCGAGTTCCAGTGGCGGAACCAATCGCCCAAGCCGATTCCTTGAGGGTAGACGACCAGGAATCCCTCCCGATCCGCCAGCAGGCTCAGTCCGCTTTGCCGCTCGAGTTCGCGTGCGGTGCTGAACGCCCCGTGAAGTGCGACAACTACGGGGAGCGGCGCGCTGCCGCTATATCCGGCGGGCACGTGGACGTAATAGCTGCGTCTGACGCCACTTACGCGCTGCTCGACCAGTACCTTGTGAGTTCCCGAGCCTAATGGATACGGGGCATCGGCCGTCGCGGCGAGCGCAGCAGGGAAAACGTCACCGGCAGTGACACTGGCCAGCATCCAAGCGGCGATGGACAGAGTTCGGACGAACTTCACGACGCCGGATGCGGCCGTAGCGGAAGCTTTACACGATGTATCATGATCCTTGAGATCGGGTTAGACGCCTGTGACAGGCAAGTTCAGTAGGCCAGCAGCCCGCTTCCGAAAAACAGTGAACGCCACGTTTTCAATCGTGGTATCAGCCCGGCCCCGGCAAGGAAAATGGCGACACATAGGAGGCTGATCATTGGTGTGAATCGCTGCTATTCGTTGTCGTATTCGACGAACAAAGCGTTATCGACCTGCCAAACCCCCGGCGCATTCCACGCAATGCGTTCCGCCTCATCCTTCTGATACCAGGAATGAACCGTCCCGGTGAGCGTTGCCTTATGGCCGGAGACCTTCACGAAAATGTCTCTATTGGACACGGCCCAGTTGCGGTCCAGCGCACTCCTTATATCTGCTGTCTCAATGGCGTCATCCGTGCGGGATCGGATCGTGATTTCGTTTGAGACGCCCGTTACGCCCGGAACATGGCGCACAACGCCCATTGCAGCGTCACTTTGGGAGTTCCATTCCAATTCTCCGCCAAGTGTCACCCA
>Ga0302310_10000776_pt1 | contig 28654 bp, 20 predicted proteins | sample III_Palsa_N1_2_FD_200451 | JGI IMG/M metagenome (GOLD analysis project Ga0302310, IMG submission 200451) | Peat permafrost microbial communities from Stordalen Mire near Abisko, Sweden - III_Palsa_N1_2 | ecosystem: Environmental > Terrestrial > Soil > Palsa > Peat permafrost | place: Sweden...
GTAACCCACGTAATGCGACCAATACGCCAGGTGTGATTCGACAGGGCTGACCGATTCCGGCTCGCATTGCATGGGAGTTCCCGCGTTTTCCGTTGCCATGGCAATCATTTCAGCAACAGCACGCCTCGTTTCACAGGCGGCTAAGGCGGGTCTTCCTCCAGTAATTTACGTCGCGCCTCTAAGGCGTCGAGGTTGGCGTGCGTTGTCGCTCGGCGCTGTGGCCGCCGAATCGGGTCGGGACGAAATCCGAGGGGCTAGGGCCGCAGCCGCGCCACCCAGCGGTACATGCCAGCGAGCGCCAGCACGAACACCACTGTGCCGATGATCTCGGCGTCGTGGGCGGCGAAGCTGTCGCTGACCAGCGAGAGCGGAAAGTCCTTGCCCGAAAACGCCACCAGCGCCGCAATCACCACCCCGATGAGGCCTTCGCCAACGAGCATGCCCGACGCCAGCAGCACGCCGAGCTGTTTGATGCCGGCGGGATTGGCGCGGCGCTCGGCGCGCCGGTCGTAATACCAGCCGGCGACGGCCCCGACCACCACCATCAGGGTGCTGGAGGTCGGCAAATAAATGCCAAGCCCTACCGCCAGGGGCGCCAGATGCACGCTGCGCGTGGTCTTTCGCAGCAGCTCGTCGATGACGATGACCACGGCGCCGATGGCCACGCCGACTTCGATCAGGCTCCAATCGACATTGTTTTGCAGCACACCCTGCGCCAGTGCAGAGATCAGGCCGGCCTGGGGCGCGGGCAATGGGTGATCGCGATGCGGGCCGGGCGCGCCGAGGAAGCCGTAGGCATGGTTGAGCAGATCCAGAATGGGCGGAATGATCAAAGCACCCGCGATCACGCCGATGACCAGCGCCACCTGCTGCTTCCACGGCGTGGCATTCACCAGCTGGCCGGTCTTGAGATCCTGCAGATTATTGTTGGCGATGGTCGCGACCGAAAAGATCACGGCTGTGACGAATAGCGCGAAGGCGACCAGCGCCTGCTGTGCGGTGTCGGACAGGCTCGATCGCACTGAGAACACCAGCAGCAGCGCGGCGCCGATCACCGCCAGGATGCCAATACCAGAGAGCGGGCTGTTGGAGGAACCGATGAGGCCCGCCATGTAGCCGCAGACGGCGGAGACAAAGAAGCTCATCACCGCGATGTAGATGATGCCGCCGATCGCCAGCATCACCATGTGCCCGCTGAGTGCTCCGTGCGAATCGAAGCCCGCCAGCAGCAGCGCAATCGGCAGCAGGCAGATCAGCGTGATCACTCCCACCAGGCCGATCGGAATGTCGCGCTCGGTCTGAGGCAGAGCCGCGGCATTGCCCTCGCGGCGCGCGCGAGAGGCGGCCATCGCCGAGAGCAGGCCGGCATACACCGGTTTCACCAGCTTGGCGAGGGTCCAGAGCGCGGCGGCGAGTATGGTGCCCGCGCCGACGAAGCGGACCTTGTGACTCCAGGTTTCCTGCGCCAGCTGCGCCAGTTGCGGGGCGGCGGCGCCGTCATGGAGCACCGAGTAATGCGGCACACCCCAACCCCAACCGATCAGCGCGCCGATCAGCATCGCGATCCCGACCCAGAGTCCCACCAGGTGACCGACCGCGAACAGCGCGAACGAGAACAGGAAATCAAAGCCGCTGACGGCACCGCGCGAGCCGACCTTGAAGTAGCGTTCCAGGTCGCTGGCGAAGATACGTGTCGCGACCACGATCGCATACAGCGCCGAGAGCACCGAGCCCCACAGCACGGCCAGCAGACCAGCGCGCGAATCCTCGACGGCGCCTGCGTGCGCCTCGGCGCCGCCACCGACTTTCAGGACCTCGGCGCAGGCGACGCCTTCCGGGTAGGGCAGGTCCGATTGCGTGACCAGCGCGCGCCGCAGCGGAATCGAGTACATGACGCCCAGGATGCCGCCCAGCCCGCAGATCAGCATCGAGACGATGTAGGGAAAGCCGCTCCACCAGCCGATGATCACCAGGCCCGGTAGCACGAAGATGATCGAGGACAACGTGCCGGCCGCCGAGGCGACCGTCTGCACGATGTTGTTCTCCTGGATCGTCATGCCGCGGAAACCGCGCAGCACGGCCATCGAGATCACCGCGGCGGGGATCGACGTCGCGAATGTCAGCCCCGCCTTCAGACCGAAGAAGACATTGGCGGCAGTGAAGAGGAGCGTGATCAGGACGCCGAGAATCAGACCACGGACGGTCAGTTCCCTGGGTGCCGGGGCCGGTATAGGCGCCATGAATGTTGTCTCCCTGCGATATGACGCTTGCGCAGATGCGACATCGACGCATCTCGCTCAGCCCCCTCGCGAACACTACACTGCGGCGGACAGGACTGAAAATCCACATCAAGGACTGGATGCGCCGCCGGGCGCTGGCCCGGTGCGCCCGGGACCGCTTAAGATCACTGGGATGCAGCAAGTACGCTTCGGCCAGACCGGTCTTCGGGTCTCCAAACTGTGCCTCGGAACCATGGGGTTCGGTAGCTCCGCCTGGAAGGGCTGGGTGCTCGATGAGGATAAGGTGGTGCCCATTCTCGAACGCGCCCTGGACCTGGGCTTCACCTTCTTCGACATGGCCGACTGGTATTCCAACGGCCGCAACGAAGAGGTGGTGGCGGGCAACCTGCTCAAGCGCGTCGCGCGCGACGACCTCGTGCTCGCCACCAAGCTGTTCTATCCGATGAGCGAGGCGGCGAACGATCGTGGTCTCTCCCGCAAACACATCATGGCCTCAATCGACCGCTCGCTGCGCCGTATGGGCACCGACTACATCGACCTGTACGTGATTCACGCCTTCGATCCCGATACGCCCATCGAAGAGACGCTCGAGGCGCTGCACGACCTCGTCAAGGCCGGCAAGGTGCGGTATCTGGGCGCCTCGACCATGTACGTGTGGCAGTTCGTCAAGATGAACTACACCGCGCGGCTGCGTGGCTGGACGCCATTCGTGAACATGCAGTGCCAGTACAACCTGCTCTATCGGGAAGAAGAGCGCGAGATGATGCCGTACTGCCGGGAGGAGGGCATCGCGGTGAGCACCTTCAGCCCGCTGGCACGCGGCTTTCTGACCGGCGCTACTCAAACCGCGCGCACGGCGCACGATATCTATCTGAATTTCTACGGCGATGAAATCGACGTCGAGATCGCGCGCCGCGTGCGTGAACTCAGCGTGAGTCGAGGCGTCACTCCGGCCCACATCGCGACCGCGTGGGTCGCTGGCAGCACGCGCGTCACCGCGCCCCTGATCGGCGCCGATGCGCCCGACCAGGTCGATGTGGCCGTGGCGGCCGCGGCGCTGGAGCTGACTGCCGAGGAACGCGCGCACCTGGAAGCGCCGTATCGGCCGCGCGATGAGATCAACGATTACAATCCGGTGCGCCGCCCGCGCGCACTGGGCAAACAATAACTGAGAGACCGGCATGATCTATATCGGCGAAGGCTTCGAGGGCAGCGGCCCGAACGCGGCCCATATCAACCTGCTGCTCGGACCCAAGGATGGCCCGCTGGCCACGGCCTGGGCCACCGCGGCCGCGAGCCCCGGTCCGGGGCATATCCCGTTCCAGGCGGTGCTGAAGCCCAATGTGCCGGTGAAGCCCGCCACTCTTTTTATCGGCAAGGCCGTGCTGCACGATTCGAATCACGAGAACATGACCTGGGGGCCGGCGCAGCTTGGCGTCGGCGCGGGCATCACGCGCGCACTGCTCGATGGCATGCTGCCGGCCGGTGCCGAGGACTCCTGGCTGGCGATCGCGCTGGTCTGGGTCAATACCAAGGCCGACGATGCCGAGGCGGTCTATGCCAACAACAAGGCGGCCGCGCGATTGGCGGCGCAGCGCGCACTGATGACGGGCTGGCCTTCGCGGGGTGAGCTGGAAAGTGCCCTGAAGTCGGTCGGCAATCCGTTCTTCACCCCGAAGAATCCCTGACGCCCACGGCCGCTACCGGCGGACACCATGAGCAGTCTCTCCCTCGATCGGGTCCCCAAGATCGTGCAGGGCGCCGGCGCCCTGGAGGATCTCGCCGGCGTGGTCAGCGGCATTGCATCGCCTGCATCGCCGGCGGGCACGATCAGGCACGTGCTGCTGGTCTGCGACCCGGCCATGAAGGCGCTGGGATTGATCGACACTGCCGCGCGCGCGCTGCGCGCAGGCGGCCTGGGCATCAGCGTCTTCGATGAGGTGCAGAGCGATCCGAGCATGGCGCAGACCGACGCCACATCCCTGCTGGCGCGCACCGAGCGAGCCCAGGCCGTGGTCGCGATGGGCGGCGGCTCGGCGATGGATCTGGGCAAGACGGTGGCGGCGATCGCGGGGGCCACGGCACCTGCCAGCCACTACGGCCTGTGCGTCAATCCTTTTCCGGCCGCACGGCTGGCCTGCGTGTGCGTGCCAACCACCTCGGGCACAGGCTCCGAGGCCACGCGCACTGCGGTGCTCTCGGATGCCGCGCACCGCAAGGTGTGGTTGTGGGGCGATGCGCTCAAGGCGGATGTCATCCTGCTCGATCCGGTACTGACTACGGGGTTGCCGGCGCACCTGACGGCGGCCACGGGTATCGATGCGCTGGTGCATGCCATCGAGGCGTCCACCAATCGCAACGCCAATCCCGCCAACGACATGTACTGCCACCAGGCCATACGCCTGGTCGTGCAGCATCTGCGGCAGGCGGTCAATTCACCCACGGATCTCGCGGCGCGCGCCGGGCTGCAGTGGGCCGCAACGTTTGCCGGTATCGGCATCGACAACTGTGGCACGGCCATCGCGCACAACATCGGCCATGCGCTGGCCTCGCTGCGCCCGGTACATCACGGCCGCGCCGTGGGGCTCGCGATGCGCGCCACGCTGGACTGGAGCGTCGCCGATAACGATGCGGCCTTCGCCGCTGCCGCGCAGGCCATGGGCGAGACTGCCGATGCACGGCGATTGCCCGGCGCGTTCGAACGGTTGCTGCGCCAGGTCGGTATCAAGGTGTCGCTGGCCGGCGAGGGCCATGATGCGATTACGCCGGCACAGCTGGCGCAGCAGATGGCGCAACCGGAAAACGAACCCATGCGCCGCTCCAACCGCCGCGAGGTCAGCGAACGGGACCTGCTCGAATTTGCCACTGCCGTGCTGGCGGCGAACTGACACTACAGAGCCTCACCGCATGACATCGCTTGCCACTCGCAGCCGCGCGCAATGGGAACAGGCTCTCAAGGGCCTGGCGCCCGAGGGCCGCGCCTTCATCAACGGGCGCCTGATCGCGGCCCAGTCAGGCGCGAGTTTCGACAACATCAGCCCCATCGACGGCAAGTCCGCCGGCACCGTGTCGCGCTGCGCGGCCGCGGATGTCGATGCCGCGGTTTCCAACGCGCGCGCGACCTTTGAGGCAGGGCACTGGCGCCATCGCGATCCAAAAGATCGAAAGCGCGTGATGCTGCGCTTTGCCGAGCTCATTCGCGCCGACCTGGAGCGCCTGGCCGTCCTCGAAACACTGGATGTGGGCAAGCCGATCGGCAATTCGCTGGCCGTCGACGTTCCCTTCGCGGCCGATTGCATCGCCTACTACGCCGAATTTGCCGACAAGCTCTACGATGAGGTCGCGCCCACCGGCCCGAATGATCTGGCGCTGGTGCGCCGCGAGCCGCTGGGCGTGATTGCCGCCATCGTGCCGTGGAATTACCCGCTCATCATCAGTGCCTGGAAGCTCGGCCCCGCGCTGCTGTCGGGCAATTCTGTGGTGCTGAAGCCGGCCGAGCAATCGCCCCTGAGCGCGATTCGATTAGGCGAACTCGCCGTTGAGGCGGGCCTGCCGCCCGGCGCCTTCAACGTGGTGCCGGGCTATGGCGAGGAGGCCGGCAAGGCGCTGGCGCTGCACGGCGATGTCGACATGGTGAGCTTCACCGGCTCCACCGAGGTCGGCAAGCTCATGCTGCGTTACGCCGGCGAGTCGAACATGAAGCGCGTGGCGCTGGAATGCGGCGGCAAGAGCCCGCACGTGGTGATGGCCGATGCGGACATCGCCGCCGCCGCCGAAGGCATCGCCTGGGGCATCTACTACAACGCCGGTGAAACCTGTCACGCCGGTTCGCGCATGATCGTGCACGAAAGCGTCAAGGACGAACTGGTCGCTGCCATCGCGCGCGTCGCCGCGGGGATCACGCTGGGGTTTCCGTGGGAGCCGGCCACGCAGATGGGTGCGCTCATCGATCAGGGTCACATGAAGCGCGTGCTCGGGTACATTGATGATGGCGTGCAGGCCGGTGCGCGCGTGGCGCTGGGCGGTAAACGCGCGCTCAGCGAGACCGGCGGCTTCTACGTCGAAGCGACCATTCTCGATGCGGTGCAACCCGACATGCGCGTGGCGCGCGAAGAGATCTTCGGTCCGGTGCTGGTCGTGAGCACCTTCAGGGATGAAGCGCAGGCACTGCGGTTGGCCAACGACAGCATTTATGGCCTGGCCGCGGCAGTCTGGACTTCGGACATGAATGTAGCGCACCGGCTGTCGCATGCGCTGCGCGCCGGCACGGTGTGGGTCAATGCCTTCGATCGCTCCTCGTTCGCGACGCCCTTTGGCGGTTTCAAGCAGTCCGGTTTCGGCCGCGATCGTTCGCCGCATGCCATCGATAAATATACTGATCTCAAGACGCTGTGGACGGCGTACAAATAGCGGCGCCGATGCACCGGATTGCATCCATCGGCATCACGCATCACCGGCTGTCGCTCGACCCGCCGTTTCACGCCAGCTGGGACAGCAACCCACGCCGCCACTTCGACGCCACCATCGTGCGGGTGCAGACGGAAGACGGACTGCTGGGCGTGGGCTCGGGCGACCTCATGATTGGATTCGCGGGGCATGAGCATCTGTTCATTGGCCAGGATCCGCTGGCGCTCGAGCGCCATTACCGCGTGCTCTCGCATATCGACTTTCATTACGGCCGCTGCTGGCCGCTGGATCTGGCGCTCTGGGACCTGGCAGGGAAGATTACCGGCCAGCCCTGCTGGAAACTGCTGGGCGGATTGTCCAACCGCGTACGCGCTTATGCCTCGTCGGGCGTACTGCGCGAAGCCGGGGCGCTGGCCGAGGCGGCCGAAAGCTACCTTGCACGCGGCTTCCAGGCGCTCAAGATCCGATTCCGGCGCGGCGACTGGCGCGATGACATCCGCGCGCTCGAGGCGGTGCGCGCGCGGGTCGGGAATCGGCTCGAACTGATGGTCGATTGCAACCAGGGCTGGCGCATGCCGTGGGATACCGAGGCGCCGTGGGTACTCAAGGATGCGCTGTCGGTGGCGCGCGAGCTCGAGCAGCTCGATGTCTACTGGATGGAAGAGCCGTTGCACCGCGCCGACTACGACGGCATGCGCGCGCTGCGCGAGGCTACCGATGTGCGTATCGCCGGCGGGGAAATGACGCGCTCGCTGCACGAACTGCGCGAACTCATTACCCGCGGCTGCCTGGACGTGCTGCAGCCTGATGTGGCACTGGTGGGCGGCATCACGGGTGCGCGCCGCGCCGTGATGATGGCGCAGGAGCACGGCATCGTGTTCACGCCGCATACCTGGACCAACGGCATGGGCGTGACCGCCAATGCGCACCTCGCGGCAGGCCTTGCCGACTCGCCGTTTCTCGAATACCCGTTTGATCCGCCCGAGTGGGATCTCAAGCGGCGCGATTACATGATGCTCGAGCCGCTGGGGGTGGGCGCCGATGGCGTCATCAGCTTGAGCGAAGCGCCGGGCATGGGCTATGCGCTCGATGAGACGCTGCTGGCGAAGACCCTGATCCCCGGATGATGCGCATGGCAAAGCCCCCCAATTTCCTGATCCTGATGGCCGATCAATTCACCGCACTGGCATTGAAGGCCTACGGCGGCGCCACCGCGCGCACGCCGTCCATCGATGCGCTGGCGGATGGCGGCGTGGTGTTCGACTCCTTTTACTGCAACAGCCCGCTGTGCGCGCCATCGCGCTTCTCCATGCTGGCCGGGCAGCTGCCATCGAGGATCGGCGGCTATGACAATGCTTCCGAGTTCCCGGCACAGGTGCCCACCTTTGCGCACTACCTGCGCGCCGCCGGCTACCAGACCGTGCTGTCCGGCAAGATGCACTTCTGCGGACCCGATCAGGTGCACGGCTTCGAGGAGCGGCTGACCACCGATATCTATCCATCCGACTTCGGTTGGACGCCCGACTGGACGCGGTTTGACGAGCGTCCGGGCTGGTATCACACCCTGGACTCGGTGCTGCAGGCAGGCTCCTGCGTGCGCACCAACCAGATCGACTTTGACGATGAAGTCGTCGCCGCCGCGCGGCAGAAGCTGTTCGACCTGGCACGCAGTGCCGACCGGCGCCCGTTCTGCCTCGTGGTGTCGATGACGCATCCGCACGATCCCTACGTGGTGCCGCAGCTCTATTGGGACCGATACCGCGACGAGGAGATCACATCCCCGAAGGTGCCCGATCTCGCCGGCGCCGAGGATCCGCACGCGACACGGTTGCGGCACGTCATCGGGCTTGATCTTGCCAAACCCAATCCGACGCAGGTGCGCGCTGCACGGCGTGCCTATTACGGCGCGGTCTCCTACGTGGATGACCAGGTCGGAATGCTCGTGACCACGCTGCGCCAGGCGGCACTGGATGCGAACACCGTCATCATGGTGATCGCCGACCACGGCGACATGCTGGGCGAGCGCGGTCTCTGGTACAAAATGAATTTCTACGAGCCGGCCTGCCGCATTCCGCTGATCGTGCACGCGCCGGGACGATTCGCGCCGCGCCGCGTCGCGGCCCACGCCTCCCTGCTCGATCTGCTGCCGACGCTGGCCGAGATTGCAGGCGATGGCAAGGCGCCGAGCTACGCCGCGGTTCTGGATGGCCGCAGCCTGCTCGAGGATCTGGAAGGCGGCCGCCGGACCGGCGAGGTTGTCGGTGAATACCTCGGCGAGGGCGCGATCGCGCCCATCGTCATGATCCGCCGCGGCGCATATAAATTTGTGCACTCGCCGGTCGATCCCGATCAGCTCTACGATGTCGCTGCGGATCCCAATGAACTGCGCAATCTGGCCGCGCGGCCGGAGGGCGCGGAAATGGTGGCCGACTTTAGCGCCGAGATTGCCCGGCGGTGGAATCTTGCCGCGATTCATGCTGACGTGCTGGCCAGCCAGCAGCGCCGTCATTTCGTCTACGCAGCTCTGCGCCAGGGCCGCTTCCGCTCCTGGGATTTCCAGCCGCTGCGCGATGCCAGCCGGCTCTACATCCGCAACGACCAGGAACTCAACGACCTGGAAAGCATGGCGCGCTTCCCCAAGCCCATCTGAGGCAATCGTGTCCGCGCTACGCGCGCGGGCGGCGGTTGTCCGGATCGAACAGCGGCTCGCGGCCCACCGTGGCCGCGCAGCGCTCGCCGAGAATGTCCACTGACAACGCGGCGCCGGGCTGGGCGAGATCGGCTCGAACGCAGCCCAATGCGATGCTGCGTTCAAGCGTATAGCTCCACGCGCCCGAGGTGACGAACCCAATCGGCTCGCCGGCGTGAAAAATCGGACTGCCGGCCAGCGCATCCGCGCTGCCCGGATCGGTAAGCACCAGCGGCACGAGGCGACGCGCAGTGCCGCGTTCTCGCTCGGCCGCGAGGGCATCGCGCCCGACGAACTGCGGCTTATCCATATCGACGAAGCGGTCGAGCGATGCCTCCCACGGCGACATACTCGAATCGAAATCCGATTTCCAGCCGCGATAGCATTTGTCGATTCGCAGGCTGTCGAGCGCGTAGAGACCAAAGTGGCGGAGTGCGTGCGCTGCTCCGGCCGCCAGCACGGCCTCGTACAGGCGCGGCATGTCCTCGTTGTCCGCATGCAGCTCCCAGCCGAGCTCGCCCGCATAGCTGACCCGGAGCGCCAGCACCTTGGCGCCAGCAGCGTCGATGGCGCGGGCCGATAGCCAGGGAAAGGCGTCATTCGACAGATCCGCCGTGGTGACCTGGCTCAATACCGCGCGGGCGCGCGCGCCCGCCAGCACCAGCGCATCCGCGGATTCGGTCAGCCGCTGGATCCGAACCGAGCCGTCGGTCGGCAGGGATTGCGACAGCACATCTTCATCGTGCCACTCCGCCGCTGCTGCCGACATGGCATAGAAGCCCTGGGGTGCGATGCGCGTGAGCGTGAACTCGCTGATGATGCCGCCGCGGTCGTTAAGCGCGTAGGCGAGTGCCATGTGGTTCAGCCGTGGCAGCCGCGAACACAGCAGGCGATCAAGGAACGCTTCGGCGCCCGACCCCTCGATCAGGAATCGCGTGAATCCTGGAAGATCCATGATGCCCACGCCGCTGCGCACCGCCCGAACTTCCTCGCCGACGATGCCGTGCCAGCGGCGCTGGCGGCGGAAGCTCAGGCTTGAGCTCTCGGATGCGCCGGCTTGTCCCTGGTACCAGAGCGCGTGCTCCCAGCCGCCGCGAACCCCGAACTGCGCGCCACGGCTGGCGAGCAGCGCGTGGAGCGGGGAGAGACGCAGTGGCCTGCCTGCCGGGCGTTCTTCGAACGGGAAGGCCGGTGCGTACTCGAGCTGGTAGGTCTCGGTGGCCTTTGCGAGCGTAAAGCTGCGAGTGGCGTAGTGCGTGAAGCGGCGGGAATCTGCGCACCACAGATCCCACTCGGGAGCGCCCTCGATGATCCATTCGGCGAGCGACTTGCCGGCTCCGCCGGCCTGTGCGATGCCGAAGCTGAAAGTGTTGCAATGATAAAAGTTGGTCAAGCCATGGGCGGGACCCACGTAAGGCAGGCCGTCGGGGGAGTAGGGGATGGGTCCGTTGACCACGCGCTTGACACCGGCGCTGGCCAGGACCGGCACGCGCCGATACGCCGCTTCGATATAGGACTCGACCCGATCCAGATCGTCGTCCCACAGCCGGAAGGAGAAGTCCTCGGGAATGCCCTCGAGCCATGCGGGTGTTGCGTGCTTTTCGTAGGGACCCAGGATCAGGCCATTTCCCTCCTGGCGCAGGTAGTAGGACACATCCGGATCGCGCAGCAGCGGCAGCCGCGCAGTGCGGGCCTTGAGTTCGGGGATGTCGTCGGTGAGCAGGTACTGATGCGACATCGTCACGATCGGCAGATCCTGGCCCAGCAGGGCCATGACTTCACCGGCGCGGTAGCCGGCCGCGTTGACCACGACCTCGGCGGTGTATTCGCCTTTGTTGGTCGTCACTTGCCACTCGCCCGCGGCGGCTTGCGCGAGTCCCGTGACGCGCGTGAAGCGCAGGATGCGCGCGCCCAATCGGCGTGCACCGGCGGCGAAGGCCTGCGTCAGCTGCGCAGGATCGATATCGCCGTCGCAAGGATCCCAAAGCGCCCCCTTCAGATCGTCGAGTTCCACGAGCGGATAGCGCTGGCGCAGCGCCTGCGGGTCGAGAATCCGGTAATCGAGTCCGTTGCTCTGCGCGATCGCGGTGACGTAGTGATACTCGTCCATGCGCTCGGCGGTATGGGCGAGGCGCACCGAGCCGGTGATGTGATAGTTGATCGGGTAGCCAGTGTCGCTGCCGAGCCGCCGATACAGCGCAGCCGAGTATTGCTGCAGTTTCAGCAGCGAAGGATGGGTGGCGAAGGTGGGGCAGTTGCCGGCGGCGTGCCAGGTCGAGCCGGAAGTCAGATCGTCGCGTTCGAGCAGGATCGCATCGTGCCAGCCCATCGCTGCGAGGTGATAGAGACAACTGCAACCGACGGCACCGCCGCCGATGATGATGACGCGGACGTGCTCTGCCAAGTGACCCCGTGCGATCCGGTTACGCGCGCCGCCGCTTGGCGGCGTACGCCGCCAGTGCCAGGGCCACGCTGATGATGCTGGCCCAGAGCTGGCTGCGCAGGCTCGGGATCGTTCCCATCGCGATCAGCATGCCGACCATGGCCGCGACGGCGACATAGCTCAGCCAGGGAAAGAACCACATGGGCAGCAGCGGTGGGGGCGCACCCTTGAGCTCGCGCGCGCGGCGCAGACGGATCTGTGACAGCACGATGGCCAGATAGATCAGGACGATCAATGCGCCCGAGGCTTTGACGAGCCAGCCGAACACGATCTCGGGTGACAGGATGGCCGCGATCACACCGGCGAAGCCAGCCGCTGCGGCCAAAAGCACCGAGCGCGCCGGCACATGGCGACGGTTCGTGACCACCAGCCAGCGAGGCGCATCGCCGCGCTCCGCCAATACAAACAGCACCCGCGAGGCCACGTAGAAAGAGGAGTTGAGGCAGGACAGCACCGCGGTCAGCACGATCGCCGACATGATCGAACCCGCATAGGGAATCTGCATATGATCGAGTGCGTGTGCGAACGGGGATTCGCCGGGCTTGATCGAGTCCCACGGCACCACGCTGACGATCAGGGTCACCGAGCCCAGATAGAACGCCAGGATTCGCCACACCACCGTGGACACCATGCGCGCCACCGCTTTCGCCGGCTCGGTGGATTCCGCTGCGGCTATCGTGACGATTTCCGCGCCCATCATCGAGAAGAACACCGTGACGGAGCCGGCAAGGATGGCGACCAGGCCAAAGGGCGCGAACCCGCCGTGACTGGTCAGATTGCCGAAGGTCGGCCCGGTGTGTGAGGTGATACCGAATGCGAATGCGCCGCAGATGGCGATGAAAAAGATGATGGCGACCACCTTGATGGAGGCGAACCAGAATTCGAATTCGCCGAAGGAGCGCGCCGACATCAGATTCACACCGGCCATGGCAGACATGAGTATGCAGCCGAGACTCCAGTTGGGCAGCGGCACCCAGCGCTGCAGCAACGTGGCGCCGGCGATGGCCTCCACGGGAATCACGATGATCCAGAAATACCAGTACAGCCAGCCCACCGTAAAGCCGGCCCAGTCGCCGAGTCCCGCGCGCGCGAACTCGGTGAAGGACCGAACGGTCGGCATCTCGACCGCCATCTCACCGAGACTGCGCATGACCAGCAGGAACATCAGGCCCGTGATGGCATAGCTGACGATGACGGCCGGCCCGACCGCCGAAATGGCGACGCTGCTGCCCACGAACAGGCCTGCGCCGATGATGCCGCCGATGGTGATCATCGTGACATGGCGTGGCCGCAGCGCGTGCGAGAGGCGCTGCTGGTCGGGGGCTTCAAGGGCGCTGGTGTTCATCGGTCCATCCTCTCACGTCTCACGCCTCCGGGTCCTCGATCATCATGGCGGCGCCCTTTTCCGCCACCATGATGGTCGGCGCGTTGGTGTTGCCCGAAGTAACGGTCGGAAACACCGACGCGTCGATGACGCGCAGGCCGGCGATGCCGTGCACGCGCAGGCGCGAATCGACCACTGCTTCCCCTGGATCCGGGCCCATGCGGCAGGTGCCGACCGGATGAAATATCGACCCGGCGCGTTGCCTGAAATCCTCCAGCCGTTCGGCGTCCGATTGGATCCCGACTCCCGGGCGAATTTCGGCAGCGGCGTAATCGCTCAGCGGCCGCGTGGCGGCGATCTCGCGCAGCAGGCGGGTACCGGCGATGACATCGGCGACATCGTGCTCGGTCGACAGCGAATTGGCGTAGATCAGCGGCGCGTCGAGCGGATTCGCCGAACGGATCTTCAGTTGCCCGCGACTGCTCGGACGGCAGCCCTGGCAGGACAGGCTGAATCCCGGGAACGGATCGGGGCTCAGCAGCCGCCGGTGCGGGCCCGGAGAGGAAGTGAACGTCATCGGGTTGAAGTAGAGCTGCAGATTAGCGCGCGGTTGCGAGGCATCGCTGCGGACGAAGCCACCGGCCTGATTCACGCTCATGGACAGCGGACCGCTGCGGCTGATCAGGTAGCGCGCGATGGCGCGCAGCTTGCCGTGCCAGGGATAGAGCTCATTGTTGAGCGTCGGCACGGTGGAACGGAAGAAGTACGACACGGCCAGGTGATCCTGCAGATGGCTGCCCACGGCCGGGTGATCGGCCAGCACCGGAATGCCGTGTTGTTCGAGCAATGCTGCGGGCCCGATGCCGGATAGCTGCAGCAATTGCGGTGTGTTGATGGCACCGGCACACATCACCACGGCGCGCGTGGCGCGTGCCTCGAGCGTGCGGCCCGCATGGCTGTAGCGCACACCGACCGCGCGGCGATCCTCTAGCAGAATGCGCAGCGCCCGCGAGTGCAGCCGCAGCGTCAGATTGGAAGTCTTTTCCACCGGGCGCAGATAGCAGGTGGCGGTGGACTCGCGCACCCCATCGCGCGTGGTGAAGCGATAGATGCCTACGCCCTCAGGCTGCGGGCCGTTGAAATCCGCGGTCGAGGGCAATCCGAGGTGCTGGCAGCTCGTAAGCCAGGCACGGGTCAGCAGGTGCGCGAAGGGCGAGATGTCCGTCCGCTGGATACGTTGTTCAGCGAGCTCGAAAAAGGGGCGCACGTCATCGAAGCCCCAGCCGGGATTTCCCAGATCGCGCCAGTCATCGTAGTCGTGCGGCAATCCGCGCACATAGACCATGGCGTTGATGGAGCCCGAGCCGCCCAATACCTTGCCGCGCGGAATGTAACCACGGCGCCCGGCGAGAGCGGCATCCGGTTCGCCCTCGTACATCCAGTTGACGTGCGGGTCGGTGAAGGTGCGGCCATAGCCGACGGGGAGCCTGATCCAGAAGCGCCGGTCCGAGCCACCCGCTTCCAGCAGCAGCACGCGTCGCGAGCCAGCGGCGATCAGCCGGCCGGCGATCACGCAGCCGGCAGTGCCGGCGCCGACGATGATGTGGTCGAACGACTCCACGGTCTTAGCTGATGGGCCGATCCGCCATCTCGAGGTGCAGCGCCTTGTCGGTGTATGGATGCTGCGCGATGACCGGCTCATTCAACTCCACGCCGAGCCCGGGACCCGTGGGCGGGATCACATAGCCGTCTTCCCATCGGATCGGTACCTTAAGGATATCTGCGTGGAAGCCGCCCCAGCGCTCGATGCCCTCGAGGATCAGAAAGTTCGGACTGCAGGTGGCCAGTTGGATGTTGGCGGCACCGACCACCGGCCCGCAGTACAGATGCGGTGCGATCTGCACATGCTGCACTTCCGCCATGGCCGCGATCTTCTTGGCTTCGAGCAGTCCGCCGACGCGACCGAGATTCATTTGCAGGATCGCCGCGGCATCCGCGCGCAGCAGACGGGCAAAATCGTACTTGGTGGTCAGCCGCTCGCCGGTCGCGATGGGGATCGAGGTCGCACGCGCGACTTTCGCCATCTCCTCGGGTGCATCGGGCGGCACCGGCTCCTCGAACCACAGCGGCTCGTACGGCTCCAGGCGTCGCGCGAGCCGGATCGCGCCGGCCGCGGTCATCTGTCCGTGGGTGCCGAACAGCAGGTCGGCGCGCGTCCCCACCGCCTCGCGCAGTAATTGGCAGAAGCGCTCGCAGCGATCCAGGTCCGTAAGACTCAGCTGCCGCCCATCGAAGGCAGTGTAGGGCCCCGCCGGATCGAACTTCAGCGCGGTGAAGCCCTGGCTTAGGTACTCGTGCGCGCGCTCCGCGGCCAGCACCGGGTCGCGATAAACATCGGTACGATCGCCGGGGCGGGCATAGATATAGGTGTAGCTTCGCAGCCGCTCATGCACGCGGCCGCCGAGCAGCTTGTGAACCGGGACGTCCGCTTCTTTGCCGATGATGTCCCAGCAGGCCATTTCGAGTGCGCTTAAGACACCCATGAGTGTGAGGTCCGGATGCTGCGTGAAACCGGCCGAATAAACGCGCCGCCAGATCCGCTCGATGTCGTGCGGGTCCTCGCCGGCCAGATAGCGTTCGAAGGTGTCTTCGATGAGCTTGGCCACCAGGTGCGGATCGAAGGGGACGCAGTAGGCCTCGCCGATGCCCTCGACACCATCATCGTTGGTCAGCTTGACGAATACGAAGTAACGACCGCCGTAGTGCGGCGGGGGATTGCCGACCACGAAGGTCCTGACGTCAACGAGTTTCAAGACGCGCGCTTGCTCCCGCGCAACAGCGACAACGCCAGTGCCGCCGATGCCAGCATCAGGAACAGGCTGACCGCGTTGAGCACCGGGCTCGCACCCTCGCGCATGCGGCCATACATCGTGACGGTCAACGGGGCATCGTTGCCGACCAGAATGAGCGTGGTATTGAAATTCTCGAACGACATGAGGAACGCGATGGCGGCCGAGCCGATCAACGCCGGCCGTAGATATGGAAAGGTGATGGTGCGCAGCACGGCCGCGTGCGAGGCGCCGAGATTCAGCGCCGCCTCCTCCAGCGTGCGGTCGAAGCGCTTCAGGCGCGCACTGATCATGAGCGTGGTGATGGTGGCGACGTAGGAGAATTGGCCGGCCACGACCAGTGGCAGACCCGGCCGCAGGAAGTCGAGGTCCCAGCCGAACAGCGAATCGGCGAGCTCGGCTATCCGGCTCGAAAGTGCCAGGATCGATATGCCGAGAATGACGCCGGGGATCACCAGCGGCACCAGCATCAGCACCGACAATGCCTGCTTTCCCGGGAACTCCCAGCGCTCCATCAGGAAAGAATTGGCGGTGCCGATGATCACCGACAGCAGCGTCACCCAGCAGGCCACGATCAGGCTGGTGACGATGCTGCCGAGCAGTTCGGTGTCGTGGAACAGCCCGAGCCGGCCGTTGCCTGCGTTGCCCACGAACCAATCGAGTGTAAAGCCACGCCAGGGCGGCGCCGGGTAGGGTGCATTGTTGAAAGCGAACACGGCCACCGTGGTCAGCGGCAGGAACAGGAACACCAGGAACGCCGCCACGTACAACGCAGTCGCGGTACGCAGCCAGACGGGGCGGGGAAGCGTTGAGATCATGTCCGGCGCATCACGTCGACGAAGCGTTGTCCGCTTAAGCGAAGTCCCACAGCCACCATGGCGGTGGAGAGACCCAGCAGCAGGAAGCCGAATGCCGCGCCCTGTTCCCAATTGAAGCGCACGATGAACTGCGTGTAGATCAACTCGGTGAACCACTGCGAGTTCTTGCCGCCGAGCAGTGTCGGCGTCAGGTAGTTACCGAGCGTCAGCATGAAGACGATGATGCAGCCGGCCGTGATGCCGGGCGCCGCGTGAGGAATGACGATGTGGCGCAGGATCGACGCGCCACCGGCGCCGAGGTTATAGGCCGCCTCGATCAGTGCGTTGTCGAGACTCTCGAGGCTGTTGACCAGCGGCACAACCATGAACAGCAGCGAGGTGTAGACCAGGCCCACCAGGATGGTGGCATCGTGATAAAGCATTTCGACCGGCATATCCGTGATGCCAAGTTTCACCAGCAGCGCCGGCAGTACGCCCGTTTCTCGCAGCAGGATCAGCCAGCCGAGCGCGCGCACGGTTTCACTGACCCAGAACGGGATCAGGCACACCACGAACAGCAGCGAGCCTGCGCGACCGCGCGCGACCTTGGTGATGATCCAGGCGGCCGGAAATGCGATCAGCAGCGTCAATGCCGTGGCCAGCGCCGACATGATTGCGGTGCGCACGAACACGTGCCAATAGAGCGGTTCGGTAAAAAAGGTCTTGAACTGCAACAGGCTGGGTTCATAGACATGCGGCGCCACGCGCCGCCGCAGCGCCAACACCGCCAGATCGGAGTGTGGCATCACGATCAGCAACAGCAGCCACAGCAACGCGGGCGCCAGCAGCCATGTCAGCACCAGGCGTCGTCGCCAGAGCGATAGCGCCATCGGATCGTCAGACATGAGCCGCCGTCCCGGTGCCCGCAAAGCAGATCGCGCGCTGCGGATCGAAGCCGAAATAAATCTTCTCGCCCACCTTCAGATCGGCGAAGCGCCCGGTCTGGGGCAGCGCGACGCGAAACTCAAAACCACTGCGGTCCTCGTTGAGCAGCACGGCGGAGTTGGCGCCGTCGAACAGCAGGCTCTGCACCGTGCCGCCGAAATTCACATGGTCGGCCGGGAGCCGATCGGCCGCGCGTTCCAGGCTCGCCACTTCGGGACGCACGAAGGCGGCCGCCTCGGCGCCGATGCTGCAGCCGCCGCTGACACGAGCGCGAACCACCCAGCCCTGTGGTGTGGTGACTTCGGCGATCTCGCCCGTGCGCGCCGTGAATTTCCCGGCGATGCGATTGTTGGCGCCCACAAAGGCCGCCACAAATGAGGTCGCCGGCTGGTAGTACAGCTCCTGGGGCGTGCCGAGCTGCTCGAAACGGCCACGATTCATGACGCCCACGTGATCCGACAGCACCAGCGCCTCGGACTGATCGTGCGTGATGTAGACGAAGGTGGTACCGAAGGAGGCCTGGAGCTGCTTGAGCTCGATCTTCATGTGTTCGCGCAGTTTCAGATCGAGCGCGCCGAGCGGCTCATCGAGCAGCAACAGGGTTGGCTCCAGCACCATGCTGCGGGCGATGGCCACGCGCTGGCGCTGGCCGCCGGAAAGTTCATCGACGCGCTTGTTGGCAGCGCTGCCCAGGCCCACGCGTTCGAGCATGGCGAGCGCGCGCTTGCGGCGCTCGGCGCTGCCCACGCCGCGGCGCGCAAGGCCGAACGCGACGTTGTCCCCGACCGACATCATCGGAAACAGCGCCAGCTGCTGAAACACCATGTTGACCGGACGCCGATTGGGGGCAACACCGTGCATGTTGCGTGCGCCGATATGGATCGTGCCGCCATCGGGCACGATGAAGCCGGCAATCATGCGCAGCAACGTGGTCTTGCCGCAGCCGGAAGGACCCAGTATCGAGAAAAAGCTGCCGCGCTCGACTTTGAAGGTCAGCTCGTCGACGGCGCGATAGTCGGCAAACTGTTTGACGAGCTGCTCGACGGCAAGGTCCGGGGTGCTCATGAGAAGGTGCTCATCGGAGTTGCGGTGGGCGCATTACTGCGCGGCTTTGACGCGGTCCAGGATGCGGCCCTCGATCTCCTCGAGGCCGGACGGGATGGCCGGGTACCAGTGGATGTTGGTGAAGGCGCCGCCCGGGAAGCTGGCATAGAACTGCGCTCGCATGCGCGGATCGACCAGGTCCTCGGTACCGCGCGCGGCAGTCCAGTTGCCGACGTGTCGAGTGATGCGTGCTGCGATGTCGGGCCGCATCGTGAAATTGATCCAGGCATAGGCCGCGGCATCATTGCGGCCGCGCGACGGAAGCGCGAAGGTGTCGAGCCAACCGAGCGCGCCGGATTTGGGCACGACGTAATCGATGTCCGGATTCTCGCGATTGAGCGTCCAGCCGCCCGTGTCCCACATGTCGGCGACCACGAGTTCGCCGGCGCGCATGCCGTTGAGCAGCTGGTCCTTGTTGTCGAAGAAGAAGCGCAGGTTGCCCTTGCAGGCGGCCAGCCTGTCGCCGACCTGATCCATCAGGGCCGCATAAGCCTTGGGGTCGTCGTAGAGCGCGAACGGATCCTTGCCCATCGCAAAGGCGAAGCCCATGAGGATCGGCCGGCGCAGGCGCAACGAGGTGCGGCCCTTGAGATCCGGGCGGCAGACATCGGTGTAGTCGGAGACATCGCGGGCAAATTTGCTGTTGGCGACAACCCCGTCCGTGCCCCATATGTAGGGCAGCGCGTAGAGATGGCCGTCGAGCGTGGCGTTCTTGCGTGCAATCTCGAGGATCTCCGGACGAAACTGTTCCAGCTTGACCTTGCTCTCGTCGATCGGCTTGTAGACGCCAAAATCGCGCTGCACTCCCGTGAGGCGATCGACCGACGGCTGCGCCAGGTCGAAGCCCGCGCCGTCTGTGGCGTGCAGCTTGGAGATGATCTCCTCGTTGTTGGAGAGCGTCACCGCCACTTTGATGCCCGTTTCGCGCTCGAACTGCGCCACCACGTCGGCCGGCGCGTAGTCGGCCCACGTGATCAGGCGCAATTTCTTGCCGTCCGTGTGCCCACCGCAGGCGGTCAGCGCCAGCAGCAGACCCAGCAGCGCCGGGCGGACAGATCGGGGTCGCACGCGCACGCGGTCTCCTTATGGACATTTTGGGGTCAGGACGGAACTCATGCGGTCTCCATCTTCAAGTTATCGTTTACCGCGTGGGCTCAAGCATGCCGCATTCGGAGCCACGCGCCAATCGCCGGCCATAACCTTCGTCAGGCGATGCCGATGGCCCGTTGCTGCTCCTGTCGCAGGCGGCGCGTGGACCAGAACAGGTGAAATGCTGACCAGAATCCGGTCGGGGCCAGGCACAGCAGTGCCAAACGCAGCGATTCGGCGTTGGCGATGTGCCCGGGCGCCAGGCGATCGCTCAGGCCGCCTACCAGCTGCGGGGCGATGATCAGGTTGCCGACGTTGGCGAGCAGCAGCGAAATAGCGCAGAACTGGCCCCGCATGCGCGGTGGCGACAGGTTGTTCAACAGTCCGAAGCCGGGCCCGATGTAGAAGTAGATGAACGGGATGAAGAGCCAGAACATGGCCTGCGTCAGCGCCAGCGAGTGCGTCCAGAAGATGATGATCGACGGAATGGTGGCAAACGTGATGCCTGAGGCCAGAAACCACACCACACGGCGTGGGTCGTACATGAAGGGCCGGCCGAGCAGCCAGGCCGTGAACACCGTGGCGCCGATACCGCCCCAGAGGTGAATGGGGCCGGTCATCTCACCGGCCTGCCCGGCGGTCAGGCCGTAGTTACGCATCAGGAAGGCGGGTGTCCACCAGGTCAGACCCCAACCCCACAGCGCAGTCAGAGCACTACCGAACATGAGGTGACAGGTGCCGCGCTGGGTCCAGAGAAACTTCAGCGTCTCGATGAGCGAAGGCTTGTCTGCGCCCATGGTGGCATCGAGCCGGCCGCGCCGGGGTTCACGCACCGTGAAGTAGACCAGGCCGCCGAACAGAATGCCCGGCACGCCAAGTGCCAGGAACACCGAGCGCCAGCCCCAGGCATCCGCAATGCGTCCCGCCAGGCTGTAGCCGACGTAGGCGCCCACTGGGGCACCGAGCGAGAACACGGTCAGGGCCATGGGACGTCGGCCGGCGGGAAAATAGTCTGAAATGATCGAGCTTGCCGAAGGTGTGCCACCGGCCTCGCCGATACCGACACCGATGCGCGCGAACAGCAACTGCCAGTAATTGGCGGCGATCCCGCACAGCACCGTCATTGCCGACCAGGCGCTCATGCAGAAGGCGATGATCTTGGTGCGATTGACCCGATCCACGAGCAGCGACATTGGCAGGCCGCAGAAAACATAGAAGAACGCCAGCGACACGCCGGTCAGGAATGCGACACCGGAATCGGAGAGTTTCAGCTCCAGCCGGATCGGCTCGAGCACGGTCGAGATGACGTATCGGTCTGCTATGCTGACCGTGTAAACCAGGGACATGGCCAGCAGCGCATACCATCGAAGCAGCGCCGACGCCGGGGGCGAAGTTGCAGCACCGATGGGTTCGAGAGCCTCGGCCTTGACGTTCATCCGGATCCTCTAGCGGTCACCTGGACTATATGCACAATAGCAAAATCGGCTTCATCGGCCTTGGAAACGTCGGCGGCAAGCTGGCCGGCAGCCTGCTTCGAAACGGTGCCGACCTGACCGTGCGAGATCTCAACGGCAAACTCGAGGCCGACTTTGTCAGTCGGGGTGCCACCCGGGCTACCTCGCCGCGTGAGATGGCCGAGCGCGTCGATATCATCATTACCTGCCTGCCATCGCCCGCTGCCTCGGCCGATGTCATGGAACGGCCCAATGGCGTCCTCGCGGGCCTGCGGCGCGGCAGTATATGGCTCGAAATGAGCACCACCGATGCCGCCGAAATCCGTCGTCTGGGTGCGCTGGTGGAGGCCAGGGGGGCGCTCGCCATGGACTGCCCGGTTTCGGGCGGGTGCCATCGCGCCGACACCGGCAACATCTCGATCTTTGCGGGCGGCAGCCGGACTGCCTTTGACCGCGTGCTGCCGACACTCAAAATCCTGGGGCGGCGGATTTTACATACCGGGGAGCTCGGTTCGGCCTCCCAGATCAAGGTCGTCACCAATTACCTCTGCACCGTGCACCTGGCCGCACTGGCCGAGGCGCTGACCGTGTGCAAGGTCGCCGGTATGGACATGAACACTGCCTATGAGGCGATCCGCATTTCCTCGGGCAATTCCTTCGTCCACGAGACCGAATCGCAGGTCATCCTGAACGGCAGCCGCGACATCAGCTTCACGATGGACCTGGTCATCAAGGATGTGGGTCTGTTCGATGCGCTGGCAAAGCAGCTCGGGGTGCCGCTCGAACTCTCGCCGCTGGTGCTCGATATTTTCAAGGATGGCCAGCGCCGCTACGGGCCGCGCGAACTCTCTCCCAACATCATCAAACGCCTCGAGCAGGCCTGCGGCGTCGACGTGCTAGGCACGGGATTTCCCGCCCAGATGGTCGATGACGAGCCTGAGGCGCCCGGCTACGAAGTGATCCCGCGCCGCTAGCGCACGCCGCGCTAGCGCGCGGAGGGCTCGGGCTCGCCCTTGTAGAATTGCGACGCCGGTGTAGTGCGCAGGAATTGCATCGCGTTTTGAGCCGCTGCCTGCGCCGGCACGGCCTCGCCATTGACTTTGTGGAAGGCGGTCCAGACCGCGGTGGGCACCGCGCCAAAATTGCGATGCGGGTCCTGCGCGGCCCGCACGTCCATCCAGAGACTACCCTCCAGCAGATCGAACGCCAGCAGATCCATGGTCACCGACACCGCCTGCCGCGCGCGCTGCATCTTCACGCGCGTCTGCGATTGCAGATCCTCCACGGTCGCGACGATGGCGCTCCCGGAGGGAGCCAGCGGGCTCATGAGGCTTTGCACCTCCTGCTGCAGATCCACGGGGTTATAGTCGAACTCATCCTCATCGGCGGTATGAATGACAGCATCGGCGCGGACCCCGGTGAAGAACGGGTTCTTGAAGCGCTCGATGCGCAGCATCACCGCGATGTCCATGTTCGCCAATGCGATCACGAATCCCTCGACCTGGTTCGCCATCGGATAGGGATCCCAGTTGGCGTTGGAGACGATGTAGCCATGCTGGCCGTGACTGTGGGGACCGCCCTTGATGAAGTAGCGCATCATCTGCGGCGTGGCCAGTTCCCATGAATCCGCAGGACCCAGGCCGACGCTGACCGCGGGGTTGTGATCCGAGGAATTGGCCTGCAGCAGCACCGCATCGCTGAGTGCGGACCATTGCTCCCAGGCGGACGCCTGTCGGATCGAGGACGCGCGCAGACTTTCGGGGTCCTGGATGACGCGGTTCGGATCGGCCTCGAACAGGTAACTGCCGCGCAGCATCTCGAGCGTTCGTGCCGCATGCCAGTTGAGCCAGCGGTCCGGCCGATCGCGCTGCACGCCGCGGCTCAGCGGCGTGATGCTGCTGTTCATGCCATTCAGATCCATCGCGTAGATCAGATCGGCCCACTCGAGCGCCGACTGCGCGTCATGCACGAGTAGCGCTGCCTGGCCGGTGGCGTAGGCATTGCTGCTGGTGAGCGCATTGTCATCGGCCCCGAAGGGGTGCAGCGGTGCAAGTCCGGCGCGCTTGAGCGCCTGTTCCGCGCTCATGCGCACGCCCGCGAAGTAAGCTTCACCGACCCCGATCATGGTCTGGCCGACATTGCTCAGCTGAGCCAGGTCCCCCTCGCCGAGGGTACCTCGCGACATCACGACGGGCGTCACGCGATGGTTGAGCAGGTCGAGCAGCATCTGCGCCAGCTGCGGACTAGGCGCGTTGTAGATCATCTCGTTGGCGCGCACGACCATCATGGCGCGCACGATGTCCTCGGCGTCTATCTCCGGCCCGACCCCGGTCGCGGCGCCGTCGCGAAATCGCTCCAGCTGGGTCTTTTCGATCAGCGGACGATTCTTCGCAGACATCGGATCGCCTTCAAACAGCACGGTCTCACGCTGCTGGCCGACGCCGCGATTGAACCAGTACACGGGAATGCCCTCGGCCGAGGCCTCGAGCAGCAGGCCGTAGCCGTCCGCCTCGTGCGCACGCGCCTCTGCGCTGAGCTCGACCCTGGCGCCGTGGCGCGCCACCTCGATGATCTGCTCGATACTCAGGTCATGGCCCGTCAGTGTCACGATATGATCGTCCATCGTGACGGTGATCGGTGTGTAGCCGGCCAGCGCCGGAGCGGCGGTGATTGCACTGCCGGCCCCCAGACAGAGCGCGGCGCCGAGCAGCTTGCGGTACGCTACCCGCTGTGGTGATTTCATGTCGGATACCTCATCGGCATTTAGTCTTTGCGATTGGTTCTTTTGCGGCAATGGTAGCGCGTAAGGGGAGCGGACGGTGAAGAGCTACAAACGGATCGATACCCAGCTGGTGCATGCCGGCACGCCGGAGCCTCGCATCGAGGGGGCCGTCGCCATGCCGATCTTTCAGTCGGCCAACTTCGAGTATGCCGGGGAGAGTCGCTACGATGATATTCGCTACCTGCGTCTCAACAACACGCCCAATCATTTTGCGCTCCACCGCCTGCTGAGCGCGATCGAGCACGCGCCCGATGCGCTGGTCGCCGGCAGCGGCATGGCTATTATCTCCACCACGCTGCTGACGCTGTTGAGCGCCGGCGATCACGTGCTGGCGCAGGATTGTCTCTACGGCGGCACGCTCGATCTGCTGATGAACGACTTTCCGAAGTTCGGCATCGATCGCAGTTTCATTGACGGCGATGCGCCGCAGACCTGGGCCGCGGCGCTGCGTCCGAACACGCGCGTCATCTATGTCGAGGCCATGACCAATCCGCTGCTGGATGTCGCGGATCTCGCCGCCGTGGTGGCCTTCGCGCGCGCGCACAAACTGGTGTCGGTCATCGACAGCACCTTCGCCAGCCCCATCAACTTCAATCCCATTGACCTGGGATTCGACCTGGTGGTCCATAGCGCCACCAAGTACCTCAACGGACACTCCGACATCGTCGCCGGGGCGGTCGCGGGCAGCCGCGAGCACATCGCGCAGATCACGCACAAACTCAATCACCTCGGCGGCACGCTCGACCCGCACGCCGCATCGTTGCTGTATCGCGGGCTTAAGACCCTGGCGCTGCGAGTGCGGCACCAGAACAACAGCGCGCTCGCCATCGCAAAATTTCTTAGGGGCCATCCGGCCGTGGCGCGGGTCAACTACGCCGGGCTCGAGAGCCACCCGCGGCATCAGCGCGCGCGGGAACTCTTTTCTGGCTACGGCGGCGTCTTGAGTTTCGAACTCGATGGCGCCATGGAACGCGCCCGGCAGTTCATGCAGCGCGTGAAAATTCCGATCATCGCGGCCAGCCTCGGCGGTGTCGAGACGCTACTGATCAGGCCCGCGGTCAGCTCGCATGCCGGCATGACACCTGAGCAGCGCCAGAAACTGGGAATCTCGGACCGGCTGATTCGCATGTCGGTGGGCATCGAGGCAACGGATGAGCTGATCGAGGATCTGACGCAGGCGCTAAATGAATAGCAGGACATGCGTAAGCGATGTGCGCCAGGTATCGCGACATGGATTAGAGAGTTTATTTTCGTGATGAAAATGAACCCTCTACCCAATCATGCCATGCGATGCCGCATCGCGCTGATGCGCTTCCTGTTCCGAAGCCTACCCGCACTGATCGTCCTCACCTCATCCGTGGCCGTCGCGGCCCCAACCTATCATCCGGCCAGGGGGTCCGAGATTCTCTGGGACCGTTACGGTGTCGCGCATGTGTATGCGAAGACAGTGACGGACCTGTTCTATGGCTTCGGCTGGGCGCAGGCGCGCAGCCACGGGAATATTGTCGCCAAACTCTATGCGGAAAGCCGCGGGCGCGCAGCCGAGTACTACGGCTCCGCCGAACTGGAGAACGATCGCTGGATGGCCATCAACGATGTGCCGGCGCGCGCGGGCCGCTGGCTGCGCGAACAGGAGTCGGGGTTTCGCGCCAACCTCGAGGCGTTTGCAGCCGGCATGAACGACTACGAGCGCGCCTATCCCGATGCATTCGATGAGGCCTCGCGGCGCGTATTTCCGATGTCGGCGCTGGATGTCATTGCCCACGCACATCGCCTGTTCGAGTTCGTGTATGCCGCGCCGGCCGATATCGTCAATCGATTACCGCCCAATGCGGCCGCGGAAGTGACATCGAGCGGCACACGGCAGCCGCCTGAGCCATCCGCGATCGCCGCGGCCAGCGACGATTACGGCAGCAATGGCTGGGCTATTGCCCCGAGCCGCTCGGCCAGCGGCCATTCGATGCTGCTGATGAACCCGCATCTCTACTGGGGGCCAGGCTGGTCGACCTACTACGAAGTCCAGCTAACCGCGCCCGGGATCGACCTGTACGGCGCCACGCAGATTGGCTTGCCCGTGGTGCGATTCGTGTTCAGCGACTACCTGGGCTTCACGCACACGGTGAATGCGCCCAATGCGGTGACGTTCTATCGCATCGAACGTGCCGGCGATGGCTATCGGTTCGACGGCCGTGTGCAGCCTTTCCAGGTGCGCACCGTGTCGCTGAAGGTGCGACAGCCCGACGGCAGCTTCACCAACGAGACGGTCTCGGTGCGCAGCACGGTACACGGCCCGATCGTCGCAGAGCGCGACGGCGCGCCGATTGCGATGCGCATTGCCGGGCTCGATCGCTCCGGATCCCTCGATCAGTATTGGCACATGGACATCGCCCACGATTTCGCCGGCTACCAGTCCGCGCTGCGGCACATGCAGATTCCGACCTTCAACAACATGTATGCGGATCGCGATGGCCACATTCAGTATCTCTATATGGGCCTGGTACCGCGGCACACCTTCGGCGACTTGAAATTCTGGTCGAGCGTGGTCCCCGGCAATTCCTCGAAGACGATTTGGAACGACTACCTGACCTATGACGAATTGCCCAAGGTCACGGATCCGCCCGGTGGCACGGTGCACAATTCCAACGATCCGCCGTGGAATGCGGCGTGGCCCAATACTTTGGATCCGGCGCCTTACGCCAGTGAAATTTCACCCGATCGCGTCAGTTTCCGCATGGCACGTGGCATCCGCATGCTCGAGGAGCATCGCAAGCTCAGCTTCGAGGATCTCATCGCCGACAAATGGTCGACTCGCTCGGAGCTCGCCGATCGCGTGTTGCCCGATCTGCTCGAAGCCGTCGGCCGCTTTGGCGACAGCCAGGCACGCGAGGCGGGGGAGGTGCTGGCGCACTGGGATCGCCGCATGGACGCCGATAGCCGCGGCGCGCTGCTGTTCATGAACTGGAGCGACAGGCCCGGCGGAGTCAGCGGCTACACGGCAGCAGGCTTCGCGCGTCCGTACCAACTTCCAGAACCCCTGACCACACCCGCGGGCCTTGCCGATCCCAAAGCCGCTGTCGCCGCACTCGATGCGGCCGCGCGCGACATGATAGCCACCTATGGCTCGCTCGATGTCCCCTGGGGATCGGTCATGCGTTTCAAGGGCGGCTCTGTCGATCTGCCGGCAAGCGGCGCACCGGGACGGCTGGGGGTCTTCAACGCCGTGGACTACGCGCCGCTCCAGAATGGGACCCGCGCGGCGAATTTCGGCAGCAGCTACTCGGCGATCGTCAGCTTTGATTCACCGTCCCGCGCCCGCGTGCTGATGTCCTATGGCGGAAGCTCACAGCCCGGCTCGCCGCATTCGAGCGATCAGCTGCCATTGCTGTCCGCCGGTACCTTGCGCGAGGCCTGGCGAACGCGCGCGCAGGTGGAAGCGAATCTCGAGTCCCGCGATCGGTTCTAGCCCAACGGCGTTACAGTGCAGCGGCTCTAGTTCACCGACGCCACGCGCGGCGCGGGTGTCTGCTGCGCCAGCAGCTTCTCGATGGTCGCGGTGAATTCCTGCTTCAGCTGCGTGTTGAAGCTGCCGGTAGCGGCAGCGGCAAAGCCGGAGTGGATGCTCTTCACCAGGCCATCGCGGCCGACGAAAAAGGTCGTTGGATAGGCATCGAGGTCCACCGCCTGGGGCAGGCGCGCATGCATGTCATCGAGCGTGCCCGCCAGCAGCACCGTGTACTCGAGGCCAAAATCCCTGACGAAGGCGCGCAGCCGCACCGGATTTGCATACTGCTCGGGTTCCTCGAAACTCAAGGTCACGATCTCGAGCCCGCGGCCGTGGTACTTGCGATACAACGATTGCAGGAAGGGCGCCTCGTCGTGGCAGTTCGGGCACCAGCTGCCCGCCACATCGATGACCAGCACCTTGCCGGCAAAGCGGCTGTCGGTGTTGGAGACCTGGTGTCCGGCGAGGTCCGGAAAGCTGAACTGGAAGGGCTCGCTGGGATCCTTGACGCGAGTGTGTGCCGAAGGATCGGCCGCTTCGGGCACACCCCGGGCCGTGGCATCCGTGGCGCGATAGCCGGTCAACGCGGCATTAGTGCCGTTCGAATTTCGCAGCACGATGGCCAGCGTGTTATCGGCGACCGGCGAGACCTCCAGCAACAGCGGCCGCGCGCCGTCGAAATGGCTGAGCACGAATTTCCCGTCCTGCCAGCTGCCGTTCAGCGCTCCGGTGTCCCCGTCGACGCGCAGAATCGCAGCGGAAACCGCGGATCCTGACTGATGCACGATGAACCGCCAGGATTTCTCGCCCGCCTTGCCGCTGTCGGCCGGCACGATCCACAGCCCCTCGATGGAGGGTGCCTTGACGCGTACCGCGCTGCGCGCCGTCGACGCACGCCGCGCCGAGAAAGGATAGGTTCGCAAGGTTGATTCCGGCGCGGCCGGACCGTAACTGCCGCTGAGGCTGCCATCGGCGCTGAGCTGGACATCAACGCGGCGCCCGTAAGAAGGAAAATCCAGGATCAGGTGT